>Ga0308164_10000141_pt1 | contig 198144 bp, 180 predicted proteins | sample PhyTR2_FD_201031 | JGI IMG/M metagenome (GOLD analysis project Ga0308164, IMG submission 201031) | Phyllosphere microbial communities from UC Gill Tract Community Farm, Albany, California, United States - DLSLT.R2 | ecosystem: Host-associated > Plants > Phyllosphere > Unclassified | place... | reverse complement strand
CGGGCCAGAGCTACGAGCTGACGCAACCAATCCAGATGCGCTTTAACGAACTGCTGGCCGGCGTAAGGGGTGATATCGCGGTCAAGGTCTACGGGGACGATTACCCAACCATGTTGCGTACTGCAGAACAGGTAGCGGAACAGCTACGCCGGGTTGACGGCGCTGTCGACGTGCGAGTGGAACAGGTGGACGGCCTGCCGTTACTCGCCGCCCGCCCCGATCGCGATGCCATGGCGCGGGTAGGCTTGAGCGCGCGTGACGTGTTCGACACCCTCGCTGCGGCAGTTGCCGGGCGGGAGGCGGGAACCGTGTTCGAGGGCGACCGCCGCTTCGACGTCGTGGTCCGGCTGAACAATGCCGAGCGCAACGACATCGAAACCCTGCGCCAGTTACCGGTACTGACACCATCGGGCAGTTTTGTGCCGCTCGGCTCGGTTGCAGCGCTGGAACTGGCGAAGGGCCCGAACCAGATCAGCCGGGAAAATGGCAAGCGGCGTGTGGTGGTCCAGGCCAATGTGCGCGGCCGCGATATTGCCGGAGTCGTCCAGGAGGCGCAGGAAGTGATCAATGCCAAGGTGCAACGCGCCCCTGGTGTCTGGCTGACGTGGGGCGGGCAGTTTGAAAACCTCGAACGCGCCCGCTCGCGTCTGATGGTGGTCGTTCCGGCCTGCTTCGTACTGATTATCGTGCTGCTCTACTCCGCAGTCGGATCGTGGCGCGCAGCGGCAATAGTGTTTACTGGTGTGCCCCTGGCACTGATCGGCGGCATCCTGGCTCTGTGGCTGCGCGGGTTGCCGTTCTCGATTTCGGCAGCGGTCGGCTTTATCGCCTTGTCCGGCGTAGCGGTTCTTAACGGCCTGGTGATGATGGAAGCCATCCATGAACTGGCCAAGAGCCACCCATGGCGCGACGCAGTGCGGTTGGGCGCTCAACGCCGGTTACGCCCGGTGTTGATGACGGCGCTGGTGGCGTCGCTGGGCTTTGTGCCGATGGCATTGGCTACCGGCGCGGGCGCTGAGGTACAACGGCCGTTAGCGACCGTGGTAATCGGAGGGCTACTGACGGCAACACTGCTTACACTGTTTGTTTTGCCTGCGCTGTATGCAAAAATCGGACGTCCTAAAAGTAACTTAGAGGCCCAAGTGCATAGCTCCGCCAGTTGATGAATTTGTCAGGACACGGAGCGGTGTCCTGGATTGGTGGGAAGGATCGCAAAGGGCAGTGCTGTACACCGGCAACACTGCCGCTGCGTTCACCAGCACTCGGCGTAGAAGCTCTAGTCAAAGAGTAGCAAAATAATTCGATATTACTTGAAGCATCGTATAACCTAAGATACTATACTTCCATGTTTCTCGAATCATGAAAGTACGCATCATGGATACCAAACAGGTATTAGCCGCCCTGGCGGCCATTGCGCAAGAAAGCCGGCTTGCCATTTTCAGGCTGTTGGTACAAGTCGGCCCCGAAGGCATGGCAGCCACTAAAATTGCCGAGCAACTCGACATCGCGCCGTCATCGCTGTCCTTCCACCTGAAGGAATTGACGCACGCCGGATTGATCACCTCGCGTAGTGAGGGACGTTTCATCATCTACTCGGCCAATATCACCGTGATGAACGGCTTGATCGGCTATCTCACCGAAAACTGCTGCGGCGGCGTTCCTTGTGGACAGTCGGCCTGCGATATCACTAACTCGCCCACCTGACCTGGAGACTCACCATGCAAGAGAAAGTCTACAACGTGCTGTTCCTTTGTACTGGCAACTCGGCACGCAGCATCATGGCCGAAGCCTTGTTGACGACCATGGGTAAGGGTCGTTTCAAGGGTTATTCGGCTGGCAGCCATCCTGGTGGCACCGTCAATCCCTACGCCATCGAGCAAGTGGCGCATACGGGTTACCCAATGCAAGAGCTACGCAGCAAGAGCTGGGACGAGTTCGGCGCCGCAGAGGCGCCGCACATGGACTTCATCATCACCGTCTGCGACAACGCTGCCGGTGAGGTCTGCCCGCATTGGCCAGGCCATCCGATGTCGGCCCACTGGGGTTTTGAAGACCCAGCTGCGGCCCTGGTCAACAGCGTCGAGGAAAAGCGAGCGGTATTCAACCGCATCTTCCGCCAGATCACGGCCCGCATGAACATTTTTATCAGCCTGCCGCTGCACATGCTGGAAAAGAATGCCATCCAGCGCGAAATCCACGCCATCGGCGGAACCGCCGTTTAATGTCCATTCCGCATACATCAATGAATATTTTGTTTCTCTGTACCGGCAACTCGTGCCGCTCGGTCCTGTCCGAGGCCACCTTCAACCATCTCGCCCCAAGCGGCCTGAAGGCGATCAGCGCCGGCAGCCAGCCGGCCGGCAAGCTGCATCCGCGCGCCGTTGCGCTGTTGCACAGCAAGGGTATTTCGACCGAGGGCTACTACAGCAAATCGTGGGACGACCTGCCGCTAACGCCGGACATCGTGGTTACCGTGTGCGGCAGCGCCGCCGGTGAAACCTGCCCGGCCTACCTCGGTCCGGTGCTGCGCACGCACTGGGGCGTTGACGATCCCGGCCACGTGGTCGGCACCGAAGAAGATATCAACACTGCCTTCGAGCAAACCTACCGCATCATCCGCGCCCGCATCGAGGCGTTCCTGGCATTGCCGCTGGACCAGTTGGCCAACGACAGGGCGCAGTTAAAGGCCGAACTCGACAAGATTGGCACCATCCTGGCCTGAGCCACAACTGCGGATTCACGGTCGGCCCCAAGGCCGACCGGCGCCCCCTCGTCTGACATAATTTACCAGGAGCTCACGTGCTTCTCGCCTTTCTGATTTTCCTTGCCACCCTGGTCCTGGTGATCTGGCAGCCGCGCGGCCTCGGCATCGGCTGGAGTGCTGCCGCTGGCGCCGCTGTCGCCCTGCTCGCCGGCGTGATCCACAGCAGCGACATCCCAGCGGTGTGGCACATCGTCTGGAACGCCACCGGCACGTTCGTGGCCGTGATCATCATCAGCCTGCTGCTGGACAAGGCGGGCTTCTTCGAATGGGCAGCCTTGCACGTGGCGCGCTGGGGCCGGGGCAGCGGCCGGCGCCTGTTCGTGTTGCTGGTGCTGCTAGGCGCGGCCGTCTCCTCGGTGTTCGCCAACGACGGCGCGGCGCTGATCCTCACGCCGATCGTCATCGCCATGCTGCGCGCGCTGAAGTTCTCCGCCCGGGCCACGCTGGCGTTCGTGATGGCCGCAGGTTTCATTGCCGACACCGCCAGCCTGCCGCTGGTCGTCTCCAACCTGGTCAACATCGTGTCGGCCGACTACTTCGATATCGGCTTTGCGCGCTACGCTGCCGTAATGGCGCCAGTCAACCTGGTGGCCGTGGCCGCCACCCTGGGCGCCCTGCTGTGGTTCTTCCGCAAGGATATTCCGGCCAACTACGACCTGGCTCAACTGAAGGCGCCTGCCGAGGCCATCCACGACCGCGCCACCTTCGTCGCCGGCTGGTGGGTGCTGGCCTTGTTGCTGGCGGGGTTCTTCTGGCTCGAGTCGCTCGGGGTGCCGATCAGCGCGGTGGCGGTAGCCGGTGCAGTGTTGCTGTTGCTGGTGGCTGGCCGCGGACACCGGATTTCCACCCGCGAAGTACTGGTCAGCGCGCCGTGGCAGGTGGTGGTGTTCTCGCTCGGCATGTACCTGGTGGTGTACGGACTGCGCAACGCCGGCCTGACCGATTACCTGACCGCCGTGCTCAACGAATGCGCCAGCTACGGCGTGTGGGGCGCCGCGTTCGGTACCGGCGTGATCACCGCCTTGCTGTCCTCGGGCATGAACAATATGCCGACCGTGCTGATCGGCGCACTCTCGATCGATGCGACCACGGCCACCGGCGCGGTGCGCGAAGCGATGATTTACGCCAACATCATCGGCAGCGACCTGGGACCGAAGATCACGCCAATCGGCAGCCTGGCCACGCTGCTGTGGTTGCACGTGCTGTCGAGCAAGGGCATACAGATTTCTTGGGGCTATTACTTCCGGGTCGGCATCGTGTTGACGCTGCCGGTACTACTCATCACCCTGGCCGCACTGGCTGTGCGCCTGGCTTAATGGAGAATCATTCATGACTGTCACCATCTACCACAACCCCGACTGCGGCACGTCGCGCAATACACTCGCGCTGATCCGCAATGCCGGCATCGAGCCGGTCGTTATCGAATACCTGAAGCACCCGCCGAGCACCGAAAAGCTGGCCGACCTGATTCAGAAAACGGGACTCACCGTTCACACGGCCGTTCGCCAGAAAGGCACCCCGTATGCGGAGCTCGGTCTCGACTCCCCCGCTGTCTCCGATCAGGACTTGCTCGACGCGATGGTTGCCCACCCGATCCTGATCAACCGCCCGTTCGTGGAGACGCCGCTGGGCGTGCGCCTGTGCCGGCCATCGGAACTGGTGCTCGACCTTCTGGCGCAGCCACAACAAGGGGCGTTTGCCAAGGAAGACGGCGAACAGGTGATTGACGCCGATGGGGAGCGCATCAAGCATGGATAAGATCGCAGCCCTGCCCAATATCGATCCGTCGCTGCTGGACCTGCCGACCCTGGACAAGCTGGCTCAGGTCGGCGACCTGAACCACCCGCCGCGCATCCTGATGCTCTACGGCTCGTTGCGGGAGCGCTCATTCAGCCGTCTCCTCACAGAAGAAGCGGCCCGCATCCTCGAGCACTTCGGCGCCGAGGTCAGAATTTTCAATCCGATGGAATTGCCCATGGCAGGCAGCGTGCCGGAGGACCATCCGAAGGTGGTCGAGCTGCGTGAGCTATGCCTGTGGTCCGAAGGCCAAGTGTGGTGCAGCCCGGAGCGGCATGGTACCGTGACGGCCGTGATGAAAAACCAGATCGACTGGATCCCGTTGGAAATGGGCGCCATCCGCCCCAGCCAGGGCCGCACCTTGGCGGTGATGCAGGTATGCGGCGGTTCGCAGTCGTTCAACGTGGTCAACACGCTGCGCCTACTAGGCCGCTGGATGCGCATGTTCACCATCCCGAACCAGTCTTCGGTACCGATGGCTTACAAGGAGTTCGACGCGGATGGCCGCATGCGGTCCTCCGGCTATTACGAGCGGGTGGTCGACGTCATGGAAGAACTGTTCAAGATGACCTTGCTGCTGCGTGGCCGCACCGATTATCTAACCGACCGCTACAGCGAGCGCAACGAGCGGTCGATGAAGGCCATCGACCACGCTATCAAAAGAATCTGACTTTATAAAGGAACCGACATGCAAATGCGCGATGCCGTAGCGGTCGATGCCCAGAAAGTAGCCGACATCTACAACCACTACATCCTCGACACGACCATCACCTTTGAAGAACTGGCGGTCACGCAAGCCGACATGGCAGGCCGCATCGCCGATGTACAAGCTGCCGGCCTGCCGTGGCTGGTGGCTGAACAGGACGGCGTAGTGCTCGGCTATGCCTACGCCACCAAATGGCGCGTGCGCCCCGCATACCGCTTTTCTGTAGAAAGCACCGTTTACCTGGACCCAGCATTTGCAGGCCGAGGCGTGGGAAAGGCGTTGTATTCGGCGCTGTTACAACGGCTCACCGACAGTGGCTGCCACCTGGTCATCGGTGGCATTGCACTGCCCAATTCCGGCAGCGTGGCGCTGCACGAAAAACTGGGGTTCGAAAAGGTGGGCGAGTTCGCTGAAGTGGGCTTCAAGTTCGATCGCTGGATCGACGTCGGGTATTGGCAGAAGACGCTTTCTCCTAAGGCAGGCTAAAACAACGTCCATCTCAATTCTTCAGTGCAAATAGCCGCACAAGCATAGCCCAACCGCAGTCGCCCATCGGTACTTGGACCACCACCGAAGTTAATCGCTCGGTCGGCCTTCACATTTAGCAAATAGGGCAATCGCTCGGTCACAGTACTTGCAATGTCCCTGGCAGCAGTCGTGCATCAGAAATGCTACCAGGTCGGATAGCGTCGAAAATATGACACTGTAGATGATCGACCTGCCGTTGCGGCGACTCTCGATCAGTCCTGCGTTTTCAAGCTGACTGAGGTGAAAAGAGATCCGTGGCGACGCGGTGCCGCCCAGCTGTTCTGCGATGGCACCGGCAGCCAAACCCTCCGCGCCAGCGACGACGAGTAAGCGAATGATGCGCAAACGGGTCTCCTGGGAGATCGCGGCAAAACTGTCCAGCGCTTGCTTTTCTTTCATTGTTCAAAATCCTTTGGTGCTATCAGTGGTTTACATCAGCACAGATACAAATCATTCTCATCTCAATTGATCAATAACTATTGAAGTGTTATTATAAGCCAACTGCTCCAACGATAGCAGCGACAGTGTTTGCCGCACCGGCAGCACCATCCTCAACTTGCGCTAGCCGTTCGACTGTCACTGGTTCCTTGTACATGCGCGTGCCGGGCGGATAGCCCCTCACAGACTCCGATCATGAGCCGGATACGCGAAACACTAGAACAACGCCAAGTCATTATTTATTTTTGTTCCATTGTGCTTGCAGCAGTGATTGCTACCCTGGTACCTGGTACGGGCGCACTCGAGGCCGTGATTAATCCAGCGCTGGCACTGATGCTGTTTGTCACCTTTCTGCAGGTGCCACTTGCTGACCTGCGCCGCGCCCTCACCCGCGTTCGCTTCCTTGGCGCGTTATTGGTCACCAATTTTATGGTCGTGCCATTGCTGGTAGGTGTCCTGGTTCAGTTGCTGCCGCAGGATCCCATGATCAGGCTCGGCCTGCTAATGGTCCTGCTGACACCCTGTATCGATTACGTGGTGACGTTCGCCCACCTCGGCCGCGCGGATGCCAAGTTGCTGCTCGCAGCAACGCCAGCGCTGCTCGTCGCGCAAATGATACTGCTGCCACTTTACTTGCGTAGCTTTCTCGGCGACGAAGCCGCCAGTCTGGTGCATCTGGGTCCGTTCTTCGACGCCTTTGTCTGGCTGATCGCAGTCCCGCTGGTGACCGCTGCCGCCGTCCAACTGTGGGCGGCCCGCAGTCCGGCGGGGAGCCGCAGCGCGGCGATGCTGGGGGTTCTGCCAGTTCCCGCCACTGCACTGGTGCTGTTTATCGTGGTTGCTGCGATGTTCCCGCAACTGGGGATGGCTACCGACGCCGCGCTCCGCGTTGCCCCTGTCTACATTGCCTTCGCAGTCGCCGCGCCGCTCCTTGGCTGGGCGGTGGCGCGCGCGTTCGGTCTTGACGCTCCCGCAGGTAGGGCCGTGGCATTCAGTGCCGGAACCCGCAATTCGCTCGTGATATTGCCACTTGCCCTTGCGGTGCCAGCTGCCGTCCCGGTGCTGCCGGCCATCATTATCACGCAAACGATTGTCGAGTTGGTCAGTTCGCTGATCTACATTCGTATGATTCCAAAGCTCGGAGGCAACCAGAATGTTCAGTAAAGTACGGTTTTACAAGATTTTAAGAGTAATTTTCGCCGCCACACTACTCGTAGCAGGTTCTGTCGCCGCCCAGCCGGCAACGCCAGCGGACGCCAAGCAGCTGTGGCAGCTGATCGATTATGTAGCGGTAGACTACGGCGGTGCGGTTGCCAACGGTGCCGTCGTTAGCGATGCTGAATATGCGGAAATGCTTGATTTCACCGAGAACGCCGGCAAGCAAGTGCAACTGCTGCCTGCTCACGCCGGCCGAACCGGCATCTCGGCGGCCATCGGCGAGCTACGCGCGGCAGTCGTCCGCAAGGCAGATGCAGCCGAGGTCGCACAGCTGGCGCATCGCGCCAATGGCCTCCTGCTGCTTTCCTACCCGATTCCGGTCGCCCCTAAGTCGATTCCTGATCTTGGGCGTGGACGTACCCTGTACCTCGCGCAATGCGCCTCCTGCCACGGCGCGTCCGGCGGCGGAGACGGCCCAGTGGCCGCCAGCCTGGAACCACCTCCCATAGCATTCACGGACGCAGAGCGTGCCCGCTCCCGCAGCGTAATGGCCTTATTCCAGATCATTTCACAGGGGGTCGCAGGAACCTCGATGGCGAGCTTTGAGACGCTGCCGGAGGATGACCGCTGGGCGCTGGCCTTTTACGTCGGCTCCATTGCCTACGATACCGACATGCGTCAGCGCGGCGATCAGTTATGGAAGGCGTCCGGCGGCGCAGTGAAGGGCCACTTCCCGGACCTGGCTGCGGTGACGACGATCACGGAAGCAGTCGCTGCTCAAACCTTGCCGAAGGATACCGCCCGTGACATCACCGCTTATCTTCGAAGCCATCCTGGTGTCGTGGACGCGGGCAAGCACTCCGGCGTGCCCCTGGCGCGCCAGCGACTGCAGGAAAGCCTCGCTGCATTGCGCGAGGGCGACAAGCCCACGGCAACCCGGCTGGCTTTATCTGCCTACCTCGATGGCTTCGAACCGATTGAACCAATCGTTGGTGCGCGCGATAAATCACTGCTTGTTGCCGTCGAGGGCGCAATGCTCAATTACCGGTCCATGATCGTGAGCGGATCGGCCGAGCAGGCGCAAGCCGCAGCAGACGAGCTGACCCGCCTGTTTTCCAGGGTAGAAGTCCTGATGAACGATGCCAAGGCGGATCCCACGACGACCTTCCTTGGCGCGCTGGCGATCCTGCTGCGCGAAGGCGTGGAGGCGCTGTTGATCGTGATCGGCATGATTGCCTTCCTGAAAAAAGCAGGCCGTCCCGATGCATTGCGGCCCGTGCACGTGGGCTGGATCAGTGCCCTGTTTGCAGGAGGACTCACCTGGGTCGTCGCCACGTTTTTCATTGAAATCAGCGGCGCCAGCCGCGAAGTCACGGAGGGCTTGGGCTCGGTGCTGGCGGCGGTAGTCCTGCTGAGCGTTGGCCTGTGGATGCACCAAAAAAGCAGTGCCGGCCGCTGGCAGGACTACCTGAGCGGCAAGCTGTCCGCTGCCATGACGCGTAAATCAGCCGGCGCACTTTTTGCACTGTCATTTATCGCGGTGTATCGCGAGGTCTTTGAAACGGTGCTGTTCTACTCTGCGCTGGCGGCCGAAGGAAATGGCAATGCACTCGCTGCCGGCTTCCTTACTGCACTAATACTTCTGGCGTTGATCGCATTTGGATTGTTGCGCACCAGTGCACGCATGCCGATTGGTAAGTTCTTCTCGTTCACGTCGATCCTGGTAGCTGTTCTGGCGATTGTCCTGATCGGCAAGGGTGTGTCGGCATTGCAGGAGGCCGGATGGATAAGCGCCAACCTGGTTAACGGACCGCGCGTTGACTGGCTCGGGCTCTATCCGACATTGGAGACGGTAGCGGCGCAGGTCGTTGTGGCGATGGCAGCCTTCGGTGGATTTGGCTTTAACTGGTTGACTGCGCGTAGACATTCAAAAGAGTAACCGGAATTGCACGTCAAGTTTGCGAATGTCGTGCGCTTCGACGAGGCAATCTCGACGCTCACGACCCGGTGCGGGCTTACGGCCATGTCCCTGAGCGTGCGGGGTTACGTCGTCAACCGCGAGCGCCTGCAATGCCCGACGCGCAGGATATCCCTGCCCGCGCGTCAACACGGCACCGTGGGATCAGGTGTCAATCAGGACAGAACAAGTTCGGGATGCCAGTTCGAGCTCTTTATACTCCGAGCGATCAGAGGTTGTGATGGCAAATTCATTTGCCCCAGTTGTCCCCGTGCGACTGGACTGCTCGTTCGAGCGCCACGGTCAATATACTGACCATGGCGAGCTTGTTATCTATGCTGCCCTGAGCATGAAGTGTCAGGACGAATTGCTCAAGCGGCACGGCCAGCGTGTGGGGCAATTCGAGCTCTACAGCCAAGTTCCCACACTGTTCAAGCGAATTCGAATACTCCTTTCGAACAGACTCCACCGCCAGAAATACACGTTGCCTGGTAACGCCATGCTCGACAGCGACCTCAGCCAAGCCTCTCCGCTCAACCAGAATGCCGGAAGCCATGGCAGTTGCGGCCGGCCCCAACCGGGTTCGCGACGCGATACGCGCAAAGTCACTGGCCGAAAGGCGAACTAGCTTCATGTCTTGCTCCTGACAGGGTTTATGGAATGCCGCCGACTGCATCAGGGTGGGGCATTCGCGCGCCGTACAAACGTACGCACAAAGGAGCCGTAACCTGTCATGCCGACGGCTGCACGCCGTTATATCAAACCAGCTACGCGCCCAAGCTTTTTTGCAACTCCGCAGCAAACGTCGCCATCCTGATCGGCTTATCGCGCCAGTGCACGTCGAGCTGTCTGATCGCGCGCGCCGCTTCGGCTTCATCAATATGTCCGCTGGTGACTTTCCCGCTGAGGACGTAGATCGGCACGCCGTTAGTCTCAGCCAATCGGATTTTTTTGATTAGTGATTCCGACGTCCGCTCGCCGAGTATCCAATCCATGACATAGCCATCGTACTCGCGTTCCTCCATTGACCGCTCAAGCGATGCCAGGTCATAGAAAGGAACGGCACGCAAGCCGCTATCGTTCAGGTAATCGCACAGGCTATCGGCAAAGCCGTGTTCATCGTCAACGATCGCCACCGTCGGCGCGAATGGGTGCTCGACAACGATTTCCAGCTTGTTGGCCCGGTAGCGCGGCACATCGTCGGGACACCTGGAACTTTCGATCACTGCCCACCCGTCGCCCTCCCCGATCACGACGAAGTCGACCTTAGCACTGGTGCTCAGTTGCTCGCCGATCCACACCAGGCAGGGATACCGCGCACCATCGGCACCCATCGTCAGCGTCGCCCGTGAGGCGTCGGTCGCATGACCACCGCCCCCCACGCCTCCCAAACCGACACTATCGAGACGCTCACTGAAAAAATCTGCCACCGTCTGCACCTGGCCGATGGTCCAGTCCACCCCTCCATTGAGCTTGCGGTGCGCCTGCGAATAACTGAGGCCCAGAATTTCCGCCAGCTTCTTGCTTCGCTGACGCGCCGGGACGCCGTGGCGCAGCAGCATTTCTCCCACTGCGTCAACGATGGAACCTGAAGTGCATTCGGTATCGGTCACGTGCATATTTTTTCCTCGCTGGGAGATGGCAGCTGGGCGGATCGGGGTCTATGCTGGACAACAATGAACTGGTGAAATCAATTGTAGCAAGCAAATCTAGCGGGACCGCAATGTTTCCACAAGATGGAAGCGATTAATCAAAAATAGCATATAGCGCAAATCGCCGTAGCACAGTCGGTGCACGATCATCAACTCATGTCCACTCGAATCGTGGGCCTACTGCTCTCCCGAGCAATATCGTTTGCGGGGATTTCATGACGCTCTACAAAATCGGCGGCGATACCGTCGAAAAAGGCGCCGACAATTTTGAGACGCTGCTCGCCGCTGCTTATGGCGCCAGGCAACGTCCGAAATGCCTGTGCCGCCCGGGCGGCATCGACATGTACGTCGCCCGCATCGACGAGCGCTACGTCATCAAGCGCATGCCCTACTCCGCCGCCGACCACGATGCCGCTTGCCCCTCGTACGAGCCGCCCCCGGAGTTGTCAGGGCTTGGCGAGGTACTCGGTTCGGCCATCATCGAAGTGCCCGACCTCGACGCCACGACCTTGAGGCTGCAGTTTGCGCTCACCAAGTCGGGCGGCCGTGCAGCACCCAAGCCTGGCGAGGGTGACGCTGACAGCGTCAAGACAGACGGCAAGAAACTGTCGCTGCGCGCCCTGCTGCACTTCCTGTGGGAGCAAGCGGGCTTTCACAAGTGGTCGCCCGCCATGCATGGCAAGCGCAATTGGGCCGTGCTGCGCAAGTACCTGCTGCAAGCGGCCCGGCATAAGCAGGTGAAAGGTCACGACCTCTCGGATCTTTTGTTTATCCCGGAGCCGTTCACGCTCGAACGCAAACAGGCCATCGCGCATCGGCGTATCGCCCAACTGGCGCAAGTCGCGGAGGCAGGAGGCCATCAGTGCCAGCGCAGGCTGATGATGCTGATCGCGGAGGTCAAAGATTTTGCGCCGTCGCGCAACGGGCACAAACTCGTCGCCCGGCATTCGGCGGACTTCCCCTTCATGCTGGGGCCGGGAATGCACGAGCGCCTGCTCAAACGCTTTGACCAGGAATTGAGCCTGTGGCAGAGCATCGACGGCACCCACCTGGTCACCATCGCGACGTTCGGCGTCAACCAGGCCGGCGTGGCCACCATCGAAGAGATGACCTTGATGGTCACCACCGACAACTGGCTGCCGTTCGAGAACCGCGCGGAAAAAATCCTGATCGACATGCTGGCCGCCGATGGCAGGCGGTTCCTGAAAGGACTGCGTTACAACCTGCCGCAGAACCGGCCGCTCGCCACTGCCGTGCTGGCAGACACGACGCCGCCGACCGCGATGTACATTCCACCACCGGGCAGTAGCGACGACTACGCGGCGGCGCTGGCAGAGCTCATCAATGGCAGCACGATGGATGCCTGGATATTGCACCCGGAGTCCGGCGAGATGCCGCCCATAGCACGATCGGCGTGAAGCCTGTCGATGGGGCGATCCCTTTCTAATCGTCCCATATACTGCACCGCTCCATCACCTCTAGCGACGTTCGCCTGCCCGTAATTCTGAAGCCTCATCACTGCTGAAAAGGCTGACTTGCCCGCCTCCAGCAGTGCCTGACCCGATCCTTCAGGATGACTCCCACGCCGACATCCCGCTAAACACTTTCCATAAAAATATGGTGCGACCGCTAGCAGTCGAACCCTTCGCTGTAAAGGCTGAAGTCGCCCCCCATGACTTCCATCAAACGCAAATTTCAACGCTCCAAATTGTCTTGACGCGCAAATTTAAGTGATCAAAACTGGCTGTCAATGCGAGCTTTTATACGAAACTTATTGCTCGATGCAAAACAATAAGCGGGAGACACAAGATGCGCCCGAATTTCCAAAACGCAAAGGATGGGCAGGGATTTCTGCCCGGCCGCTTCCTTGTGGCCGCCCTCCTTCTCACCAGTGCCGCTTGTACAAACGCGAAGGAAATTCCTCGCCAGTGCTTCGACGACGCCGGCAAGCGGTTCGTTCTGCCCCGCCCCGACATCCTGCGCGCACTTGCCCAGCAAGAATCATCTGGCGCATGTATCGCACGTCATCCCGTCAACAGCAACGGCACCTACGACATCGGCTGCATGGGCATCAACAGCAGCTGGCTGCCGATGCTGCATCACCAGTTCGGCATCACCGAGCAAGACCTGCTTGAACCCTGCACCAACGTCCACGTGGGCGCATGGATCTTCGCCAAGAACGTGCGCCGCTTCGGCGACACCTGGCAAGCCGTAGGCGCCTACAACGCAGCGAGCGAATCCAAACGGATGGAGTACGCATGGAAAATCTACAGACACTTGAACGCAGCGCGCTGATTGCGTGCCTGGCGGCCTCGCTGTGCGCGTGCGGCACATCCGCATGGCCGCCAGTGACTGCGGCGGCGCCGCGCGCGTCAGCACTGCCCGCGCCACGTTTCGACATCACCCAGGTCGGAACTGGCCAGAGCACGCGGTACGTGTACTGCGACGTGCCTTCCTGCCCCGTGCCGAGCGGGAAGACAGCTGTTCTGCCAGCGCCGACAGCGACGCCCGTCAACCCCGTGGCCGCCGGCATTGGGGACAAGAAGGACGTGAAGCGGACCGTCGATATCGGCTTTCCCTTCAGTTCTTCGCGGGTAAGCGATGCAGACCGGGATGCGTTGATCGATGCTGCGCAAGCACGTCCACAGTCCCGCGTCGAGATTACCGCCCGCTCGGATTTCGTTGGACCGCCTGCCGGACAGCATGCCGTCATCGCGGCCCGCGCCAAGGCGATGCGCAGCATCGTCGCGCACCAGGCTCCCGGCGCCCAGATCATCGAGCGCCAAGAGGTCGCCGCTCCACGCCCGGTTGCACGCGCCGAACAGGCCATGCAGCGACGGGGAACGGTACGTTTTACTCCCCCTGCTGATGTCCACATGAAAGGAAATGCAAAGTGAACACAATCGTCCAACACCGCTCCCACATGGTGAGCAAACGTCATCTGAGCATCGCGCTGACACTGGCGGCAATCGCGATACTGATGAGCAGCGCCCACGCGGGCGTGACCGGCACCGAATTCCAGGAAACCTACGACCTGATCGTCGGCTGGGCCAAGGGCTACCTCGGCAAGATCTTTGCCATCGCGGCCTTCCTGATCGGCGCCGGCTTTTCCGCCGCCCGCCAGAACCCGATGCCGGCCATCTTCGGCCTGGTGCTGGCACTGATCATCGGCTTCGGTCCGTCCCTGATCGAATCCATCCTGACCGCAGTTGTTTGAGGTGACGCCATGGATTTCGCCATCCCCACCAAGCACGACGAGCCGCCCAAGATGTTGTGGTGGGACTTCGACCAGACCATCATTTTCATGATCGGCGTGGTCTTCGGCATTCTATCCGGCTTTCTGCTGCTGGGGGTGGTGATCGGCGTCTGGTGCGCACGCTGGTACAGCAAGAAGAAAGCCGGCAAGCACCGCATGTATGTGGTCCACATCATGTACTGGTATCTGCCCAGCGAAATCGTGTTTCCGTTTCCCTCGCTGCCGCCATCGTCCACCCGTGAATTCATAGGCTGACCATGGACAAGCACTCCTACCTCGGCCAACTCTCGGACGAGCAAAACAAGAACCGCACGCTGCGCTGGATGCTGGCGGGCTGCATCGTCGCCATCATCATCCTGGCAAGCACGGTGCTCGCGCAGACCGGCGAAACCAAGACCGCGTTCGTGCCGCCGGAAATCACGCGCCCTTTCTGGATCAGCAGCGAAGACGCCTCGCAGTCGTACTACGAAGACCTCGGCCAGTTCATCAACGGCCTGTCCCTGAACGTCACGCCCGAAACCGTCAAGACCGCGTGCAGGCAGTACCTGACCTACGTGCTGCCGCGCGACCGCGACACGTACAAGAAGCGCTGCGACCTGCAGGAGATGCGCGTCAAGCGCGATGGATCGAGCTCGATGTACTCGGTCAGGGAAATCAACACGGACATGCGCAACCGCCGCGTCGCGATAACGGGCGACCTGGTCACCATCGTCTCAGGCAAACCCTTTCCGCCGCGCCGCCAGTCCTACGTGATCGACTTCGTTCACGCCGGCGGCCGGTTCTACATCACCAACCACCACGAGGCAGACAACGATGATCCCTTCGCTGAAAAAAAATAGCCGCACTGCGCGCGCGTCGGCGGCCGTGGTGATAGCACTGGCGACTGCCCTGGCGCTGGCGTTGTCCTGCGCCCCGGCCAAGGCCGTCCAGATCGTCGAAGGCGGCGACGGCAGCACCCTCTATGCCAAGCTCTCCAAAAAGGAAATGACGCGGCTGGCGGTCGATCACGGCCGCGTCGCCTCGTTGCGCGTGCGCGACGGAGAACTGGGCATCGACGCCGACGAGGAGACCGGGCAGGTCTTCCTCACGGTGCCGGACGGCGCCAGCAAACCGATTAACGGCTTCCTGACCACCGACACCGGCAATACCTACACCCTGGTGCTGCAGATCGTCGACACGCCGGCAGACTCGATCATCATCAAGCAACCCAGGCAGCGTAGCGCCCTGGCCCGCAACGACTTCAAGTCAGGCACGTACGACAAGGCGATCAAGCGACTGATCAGCGTGATGGCCGGCGACGAACTGCCCGAGGACATCGAGGTGACCCAGGTAGGCCGCAAGCTCGACCTCTGGCAGGAGGCGTCGATGCTGCTCGAAACAAGGTACAGCAGCGGCGACATGGTCGGCGAGCGCTACGTTCTCGCCAATGTCTCGCAAGCGCCGATGGTGCTCGATGAACGGGAATTTTACCGCCCGGGCGTGCACGTGATCGCGCTCGACCAGCTCAACCTGGCGCCGGAGGCCTCAACCCGCCTGTACATCATCCGCAGGAAGGCCCAACATGAATAAGCCCTCTCCCACCACGCGTGCGCGGCGCAGGCAGTACGTTCTGCTGGGCGGCGTACTGCTCGGCATCCTCGCCATCGCATCCATCGGGGTGTACTTCACCTCCGATACGGCGCCGAAGGCAGGCGTCACATCCAAAACCGACATCAAGACCAAGAGCTACATCGCGCCCGGCGACAAGGTCGATCCGCAAGATGCCTGGCGCGGCGTCTCGGATTCCCGCCTGGCCTCAATGGAGGCCAAGCTGGCGACACTAGAAAATGAGAACCGCATCCTGACCGCGCGCGGTGCCGGCAGCGCAGCCCGCGACAACGCGGCCGGCAAAACGCCCGAACAGACACCCGAGAAAATGAGCGACGCCGACCTTGACCGGCGCCTGGCCGAATACGAAAAGAAGATCGACAAGACGAACAGCGGCTACCCGGCCGGCACGCCCTCGGCACCGGTACCCGGGCAGACACCACCGAAGCCAGCACCGCAAGCAGCGAAAGCGCCAGGTCAAAAGCCACCCGGCCAGGGTGGCAGGAACGCGGCGTCGCCACCCATTGGCGGCATCCTGACCGTAAAACTCGGGCGGGGCCCGGAATCGGGACGGGGGGCAAGTCCCGCTGCGGCGGTGGCGGCAAATTCGCCAGAGTCCAAGGCAGCGCGCAAGACCGCGCAAAACTATCTGCCAGCCGGCATGTTCGGCCAGGCCATCCTGCTCTCCGGGCTTGACGCACCGACCGGAGGCCAGTCGCAGTCCAATCCCCACCCGGTACTGCTGCAATTGCACGACCTGGCGGTGCTGCCGAACCGCTACCGCTATGACTGGGCGCAGTGCCTGATCACGGGCGCTGGCTACGGGGACCTGAGCAGCGAACGCGGTTACATCCGCACCGAGTCACTGTCCTGCGTCTCAAAGGACGGCAACGTGCTCGACGTACCGATCAAGGGCTACATCGTCGGTGAGGACGGCAAGGCCGGCATGCGCGGGCGCCTGGTCAGCAAGCAGGGACAGGTGCTGGGCAACGCCCTGCTGGCCGGCGTGGTGGCGGGGATCGGTACAGGGCTGGAGCGATCGTCGTCGGTGCAGTCGGTGTCCCCGCTGGGATCGACGAACTCGATCAAGCCGGGCCAGGAGTTTCAGTCGGGGATAGGCAGCGGCGTTGGCCGGGCGCTCGATCGCCTCGCCACGTATTACATCCAGCTCGCAGAAAAAATGTTTCCAGTCATCGAGATCGACGCCGGTCGCGTGGTCGATATCGTCCTCACTCAAGGAGTTAAAGTCGATGTCGACCCAGAACACGAATAGCAGCCGCGCACGCGTGCTGCTAACCATGGCCGCATTGCTGGCCAGCTGCGGCGCCGCAGGCGCCGCTCCAGATTGCGCTGCAGGCGCCGCCGAAGATTGCGCTGTCGTCGCCGCGCCCGATTGCCCTGCCAGTGCCGCACAGGATGACGCTACCAGCGCCGCTGCTGCCGCGCCGCACGCTGCCCATGCCGACCCGGCCAAGGCGGCCGAGAAGGTCGATACCGCAAAAACGGCGGAGGCGGCAATGCGCCAGTTGCTGGCGCAGCGCTACCCGTCCACCACCTTCGGCGCCATCGCCCGCACCCCAGTGCCAGGGCTATGGGAAGTATGGATGGGTTCCAACGTCGCCTACATGACCGACGAAGGCAGGCACTTCATCTTCGGCCACCTGTACGACATGCAGACCCAGACCGACCTGACCGCAGTGAGCAAGAACGCCACACTGCGGCATGATCAACCTGACCGCCCCCGGCTCGCCTTCCAGGAACTGCCGCTGGCAGACGCCATCAAGACCGTGCGCGGCAGCGGAGCGCGCCAGCTGGCCGTGTTCTCCGATCCGCACTGCCCGTATTGCCGGCAGCTGGAACAGGAGCTCGCCAAACTGGACAATGTAACGGTCTACACCTTCCTGTTTCCGCTCGCCTCGCTGCACCCGCAGGCCACCGCAGTGGCGCAAGCGATCTGGTGTCAAGCAGACCGTGCTGTCGCATGGCGCGATTTCAACCAGACGGGCAAGCCGCCCAGGTCAGCCAGGCCGGCCAAGTCGCCCAGTTCGATCGCGTGCAGCACGCCCATTGCGCGCAACGTGGCCCTGGCCGAGCGGTCAGGCATCAGCGGCACGCCGTACATCCTGTTTGCCAACGGCGGCAGCGCCGCCGGTGCCATGTCCGCTGCCGAACTTGAAGCGCGCCTGGCGCGCCCATGAAACGGAGACTGCCATGAATTCAAACCTCATCTGGCCATTGCTGGCAGTCGCGCTGCTACCGGGATGCCTGTCCATGACAGGCCTGACCGGGAACGAGAAGTTCGCGTGCAAAGCGCCCGACGGTGTTTCGTGCACATCGGTCAGCGGCGTTTATGCCAACGCCCAGCAGAACAATCTGCCGGCCCTGCAGTCTTCGGCGCGCGCTGCTGCGAAGGCACCGGAGCTGGCCGCTGCGACGGATGGTGCACCCGCGCGCCTTGGCACCTCGGCATTGCCCATCCTGGCCGCCGGCATGCCGATCCGCAGCCAGCCGCGCATGCTGCGCGTCTGGATCGCGCCGTGGCGCGACGAGGACGATACCCTGCACGACCAGTCATATCTCTACGTGATGATCGACCCCGGCCAGTGGCAGGTGGAGCATAGCCGCGCCGCCACCGTGCAGAGAACCATGCGCCGCCTGCAGCCGCTGGGCGCTGCACGCACGCCGGCCGCCGATGCTGGTGCCAAGGCAAGCGGCACAGCAAGGGGCACGGTAGGGGGCACGGCAGCCGGCCAGCTGGCCAACGTGCGCGACGACGCCAGTGCCCAGCAATCAGCGCGCGACGCCGCCGTTGTTCCAGCCGATCCGGGAGACTGACATGAAGCTGCACACAGGACTAAAAAGCCTGCTCGCGCCCATGGTGGACGTACTGTCCAGGGGAGAGCAAGAGTCGTATCAGCCGTCACCGCTACGCGCCATGCGCGAGATCACCAATACGGAAAGCTTTCGCGCCCTCCTACCGCACTGCGCCTACGACGAGGTGGACGGCCTGTTCGTGCTCGACACCGGAGAGCGCGATCCGAAAGGACGCAGCGAAGCGCTTGGCATGGTGATCGAACTCACGCCGCAGACCGGCGCCACCGAAGAGATGATCAACGTGCTCTCGCCCATCATCGCCTCGGCGCCAGGCGGCACCTTCATGCAGGTCAGCCTGTACGGCGGATCGCGCATCATTGACCGCATGAAGCTGTACGCGCTGCTGCGCGACAATGGCGAATCGGCACCGCCCGATGAAGGGGAACGGCGCAGCGCGGACATCTTCCGTGCCATGGCGCGCCACCGCATCGACTACTACATGCGCGGCACCGCCCGGCGCCTGATTCCGCACATCCCGATGCTGGTGCGCGATTTCCGGCTGGTGCTGTCGATCGCGCGCCACTGCGACCCGCGCGACGTCACGGTGATCGAAGAACTGGTGCGCATGCGCGACGGCGTCCATGCCACCCTGAAGGCGGCCAGCTTCGATTGCTGGAACTGGACGCCGAATGACCTGATCAACTGGTGCTATGAGCTGACCAACCCGAACAAGCTGCTGACCCGCTCGGCCCACTACAAGAAGTCCTACGATCCGGGGCGCCTGATACGCCACCAGATCGTCGACCAGGACACGGTCTGCGTGCCGACCGACGACGGCAAATCGCTGCGCTACGGCCTGCCGGGCGAGGCCAGCGAAGTGCACAGCCGCCTGTACAGCGTGACCGGCTACCCGAAGGACTTTCCGCTCTGGGCCATGGGCAACCTGATCGGCGACTATTACCTGGGCCAGCTCGGCTACCCTTGCCCGTTCGTTATCACGATGGGCATCCAGGTACTGGAACAGGCCGACCACAAGAATGTCGCCCAGATCAAGGGTGCGCGCGCCACCACCAATGCCAGTTCACCTATGGCGCGCTTTCTGCCGGAGTTCCAGGACAAGAAGCGCGACTGGGACACCGTGAACCGTTCCTATGCGGCCGGCATGGGCGAAGTGGACATGTACCACCAGGTACTGCTGATGGCGCCGCCGGGCGAGATCGAGGCGGCGGAAACAGCCGCGCGTTCGATCTGGCGCGCACGCGGCTTCAACCTGGTGGCGATGCAGTACATGCAGGTGCCCGGCATCCTGACCTCGCTGCCGCTCGGGTACACGCCCACCATGCAGAAATTCTACAAGCGCAAGGGACTGAGCTGCCGCAAGACCAGCATGAATGCGATCAACCTGGCGCCTTTGATCGCCGAGTGGAAAGGCACCAGCACACCGGTGTTCAACCTGATCGGGCGCCGCGGCCAGTTGATGTCGATCGACCTGTTCGACAACCGGGGCGGGAACTACAATCTTGCCTGCGCCGCGTCCTCCGGCTCAGGCAAGTCGATGTTCGGCAACGAGATGGCGACGTCGTATCTTGGCGTGGGCGCCAAGGTATTCATCATCGATGTGGGGCGCAGCTACGAAAAAATCTGCCGCCGCTACAACGGCGAATTTATCGAATTCGCCAAGCAGGCCGAATTGACCATCTGCGTCAACCCGTTCGACAACATCGTCGACATCATCGAAGACATGGAGATGATCAAGCCGCTGGTGGCGCAAATGGCGTCGCCTTCCGGCACGCTCACAGACCACGACCGCTCACTGATCGAAATCGCCATCATCGACCAGTGGGGCCTCAAGGGCAATGCGATGGAGGTGAGCGACATCGCCCAGGCACTCAAAAGCAGCAAGGACCGCGATGCGCGCAGGCTGGGCGACCAGCTGTTCCCGTACACGCGCGAAGGCATGTATGGCCGCTACTTTACCGGCAAGAGCAATGTCGACTTCAGCAAGCAGCTGGTGGTGCTGGAACTCGAAGAGCTCAACTCCAAGAAGGACCTGCAAAGCGTGATCCTGTTCATCATGATGTTTCGGATCACGCAGGCGATGTACCACGAACGGCGCGACCGCAAAAAAATCTGCATCATCGACGAAGCCTGGGACCTGATGGACGGCGCCAACTCCGGCAAGTTCATCGAAGTGGGCTACCGGCGCGCACGCAAGTACGGCGGCGCATTCGGCACCCTGACCCAGTCGGTGATGGACTATTACAAGAATCCGGCATCGCAGGCCGCGCTGGAAAACTCGGACTGGCTGTTCCTGCTCAAGCAAAAAAAGGAATCGATCGAGCAGCTCGACCGCGGCGGCAAGCTCAAACTCGACGAGGCCACCAAGCGCGTCGTGATGTCGCTGAAGACCGAACAGGGCCTGTACTCGGAGATCTACATCAGCTGCCCGATGGGCACCGGCATCGGACGCCTGATCGTCGATCCTTTCACTTTGCTGGCCTACAGTACCGACCCCACCGACTGGAAAGATATCCAGTGCCATCGCGACGCAGGCCTGGGCGTAACAGAGGCCATCAACGCGGTGCTGCAGGAACGCGCGCAGCGCGGCGGGAGCGCGTCATGAATGCGTCACGTGATGTGGTGCCAATCAATCCATGGATCGCCGCCAGCGTGTGCGCCACAGCAGCAGCGCTGGTCGCATTGGCGCTGGCCCTGTCGCCGCCCTTGCACGAACGCTCGGGCCCCGGCAAGTTCGCCGTGCTCGACCTGGCAGCTGTGGTGCGCGCCAACCAGCAGCACACGGTGGCCCTGCTGGCCGACAAGGGCGCCGACCCGGCTACGAGGACCAGTGCGCTGGCACGGACCCGCGACTTCGGCCAACAGCTGGACCGCGAGGTACGCGCCTTGAGCGCCGAATGCGATTGCGTGCTGCTGATGCGCGAAGCGGTCGTCGCTGGCGAACTTGAAGACCTGACGCCGGCGCTCATGGCCCGGCTGGGCAGGAAGTGAGGATGCCATGGCACACGACGACGCGGTGGGCCACGCCTACCCGCTGCAGCAGATCACCGTCAAGGTTCAGGGAACCCGGCATAGCAGCAAGACGGACTTGATCGAATTGCTGGAGATCGTGCTGGCACGGCTCCAGCAAGGCGACGCCACCGGTACTGCCCACGACGACGATTTCGGTTACTGGTTCGAGCTGCGCGAGGCCGTGAACGGTTCATCGTTTTTCGACATGCCAGCCAACAGCGACTGAGGAGAGGCACATGACGATCCCGGCGTATCCTCGAGTCCGTTTTACCTTGTTGGTGCTGGCGCGCCATACGCGGCGCCGCTGGTGGCTGTATGGCCTGGCATCGGCGGCCTTTGGCTGGGCCTTCTGCCATTACCGCCTGGCGCTGAACATGTCGAACAGCCTGCCCGAATCGATGTACCTGGTGGTGCTGGGCACGCAGCCAACGCGCGTGGGCCAGTACGTGGCGTTCGAGTGGCAGCGCGACCAGTTTTACCGGCGCGACTGGCTGTTCGTCAAGCGGGTGGCCGGCCTGCCCGGCCAGTGCGTGACGGTCACGCAGCGCTCGGTGTACATCGACGGCAAACTCGCCGGCTACGCCAAGCCTGTCAGCCGGCGCGGCGTGCCTTTGGCGCCGATCACACCGGGCGTGATTCCGGCTGGGTATGTCTACGCCGCCGCCAGCCATCCGGACAGCCTCGATAGCCGCTACCGGATTACCGGGCTCATTGCAACGTCACGCATCGTGGGGACAGCATATGCGATCTTCTAATCTCCTCCGCTCAGGGCTGATGCTGATCGTGGCCGTCGCTGCTCTTGCGCCGGCTCGGGCCACGGACTACGGCAAGATCGGCCCGACCTATCCGGTGCGCGAACCGGACATGCTGGCGTGGATCGAGCAGCGCGTGGCCGCCAAGGTAGCCAGCGGCGAAGCACTGCGCCACCAGCAGCAGCAAGCCGAGAAAATCAGGCACAAGCTGCACAACCCGGAACCACTGCGCTCCGTCACCAGGGCAAGCAAGTCGCGCACCGTGTATTACGACCCGACCTTCGTGGTCGAGGAAAACGTCACCGATGACAGCGGCCGGATACTCGTTTTGGCCGGCACCACCATCAACCCGCTCGAGCGCGTGGGCTTGAGCCGCCCGTTGGTATTTTTCGACGCGCGCGACAAAAACCAGGTGGCGTTCGCCAAGCGCTACCTGGACGGGCACGCCGGCCTGGCCAAGCCGATCCTGGTTGGCGGCAGCTACTTCGAGCTGATGAAGCAATGGCAGACGCCCGTCTATTTCGATCAACAAAGCGCCCTGATCCGCAAGCTGGGCATACGGCATGTGCCGGCCATCGTGGTACAGGATGGAAAAAGGTTGAGAATCGATGAAATCGCTCTCTAAATTCGTGCTCACGGCGATCGTACTGTGGTGGTCCATGGCGTGGCAACCAGCCAGCGCCGCCTGCAGCGGCAAATTCATGAACCCGATCACGGACATCTGCTGGTCGTGTGTTTTCCCGATCACCATCGGCAGCGCGCCCATCCTGCAAATGGGACAGGAGGATATTGAAAACGTCGGCTCCCCGATATGTGCCTGCGGTCCGCCGCCGTTCGGCAAGATCGGCATTAGCATCGGCTTCTGGGAACCCGCGCGCCAGGTCGATGTCACGCGCACGCCCTGGTGCTTCACGTCGCTGGGCGGCGCCACCATGGGCGACAGCTTTTCCGCGCCCATGCCAGCCGTCTCTCAAGGTAACTATAGCCGGCGCGCGTCGAACACCTCGATTTACCAGGCGCACTGGTACGTCAACCCGGTCCTGTACTGGCTCGAGGTGTTGTCCGAGACCAGTTGCCTGGAACAAGGCGGCTTCGATCTCGCCTATGTGACCGAACTCGATCCCGCCTGGAACGACGACGAGCTGGCGGTGATACTCAATCCCGACGTGTTCCTGTTCGCCAACCCGGCGGCGCAAGCGGCGTGCGCCGCCGACTGCATCGCCGCCACGGTAGGCTTTCCGCTCGCGGCGCTGCAATGGTGCGGCGGTTGCCAGGGCTCGATGTATCCGCTCAATGGCCACGTGCAGTCGCATGTCGGCGGCGTGCAGGCGTCGTCCCTGATCCTGCAACGCTACGCAATGAAGCTGCACCGGGAATTTCTCGCCTTCGCCGGCAACGGCATCCCGGGCTGGTGCGGCATGTACCCGGCTCCGGTGCTGGACAAGCGCATTTACAAGTATTCGATGCTGTACCCGGGCTCGCAGGGCAAGGGCGTCGATGGCCGCTGCTGCCAGCCACTGGGCCGCACCACCCACCTGTGGAGCGCCGGCAAGGAGTACCCGATAAAGGGCGAGGATTTTGCCTACATGATGTACCGCAAGCGCAACTGCTGCGAGCGCATCTACGGTTGGGTCAAATAGCAGTCTGGACTGCGGCATGTATTGGAAGGAGTGAGCACCATGCGATCCATAAAACGAACCGGCTGCGCCCTCGGGATGGTGCTGGCAACGGCCGCCTCGACGACGGCCATGGCGCAGCAACTGCCAAACGACGACGTCATCGCGCGTGAAGCGACCAAGCAGGCCGCGCGCTCGGCCAGCACCATCGACAAGGCTGACCGACAATCGCGCCAGCTTCGCCAGGCCGTACCCGACGTGAGCGCTGTGGGCTCACTCCCTGCCCCGCTGCCGGCGCCTGATCCCGCCGACATCGCCAAGCGATACGGCACCGCACAGCAGCCGGATGCTGCGCTGTTCGTGCTGGTCTCGCTGTCGATGCCGCCAGCCTCCCTCGACAGGCTGGCGGCGCAGACAGGAAAAGCGGGCGCCACGCTAGTGCTGCGCGGTGTGGTGGACGGATCGCTGACAAAAACGGCAGAGATGACGGCCGCGGTGATCCGTCAACACCCGGGCGCCCAGTTCCAGATCGACCCGACGCTGTTTCGCCGATTTAACGTCGACCAGGTACCCACCTTCGTGCTGGCCGCGCCGACAGCGCAAGGCCAGACCTGCGGCAAAGACTGCGACGCCCAAAGGACTTTTATCCGCGTCTCCGGCGATGTGACGCTCGACTACGCGCTCGATCATCTTGCCAGGCAAGCCAATCCGCGCTTCGCCAGGCTGGCGGAGCAAAGGCTCAAACAGGTGCGAGGCACGCCATGAATCGCGCAAGCCCACTACTGGCGTTGGCCCTGTGCGCCTGGTTACACCCTGCGCCGGCGCAGAGCACACAGGAGCAGGCCTTCGCCGAGGGCAAGGCCTATAAGCCCGCCAATGCCGGCATCAAGAACAGCATCGAGCCGAACGCGCTGACGCAGGTGCCGGGCCAGGATAGCGCCACCACCAGCGACCTGACGGGCCTGTACGGCACCAACCTTGCTGCACCCGGCCGCGACAAGGTGACCGCGTGCGCCGCCTACGTGCCGGGGAGCGACGGCTACAAGAACGCCGAATGCGATACCGTCAACTACGTCGTACGTAATCCCGGCGAACGCCCGTCCTACACCATCGACAAGCAGGACGACCCGCTGATCGTTCGTGGCAATGAGGTGCGCAACGCGCCGCAAGCCCATACCGCAGGTATGTCTGGGCTGAGCGGGAACTACACTGCCTGCACTGAAAAAACAAACACTACGCCAGAGCGCATCGAAACAGAGCGCTGCGACATCGACCGCGTGGTGACGGAGGCACAGTGCAGCGCGACGTTGTCGGTCACCTACAGCTGGCAGCCCTACACCAATCAGGCGAATGCCGATCTTCGCTACGGCCGCTGCGCGCCAGGCCAGGTGCGCGGCGATCGCCTGGCGCTGCCCGTCGCGAGCACCTACCGTACCGAGAACAGATCATGCGCCGACTTCGGCCATGGCGCCGGAACCGAAGTCACCATCTGGCAACGCGATTGCGCAGGCAACGAGGTGCGGCATGGGTTTGATGCCTCCGCCTGCACGGCGCCGCCGACGCCAGCGAGATTAGATCCGCCGCGCCGGCCGGTGCAGGCGTGCGCGGACGCGCCGCGCACAGCCGACAACTGCTTTACGCCAGACGGGCGCTTTATCGCCAAGGCCAGCGTCCCGGTCTTCGAGGACCGCTGGGATGACAGCGCGTGTACGGCCCTGAGCAACGGCCAGGCCATTACCCAATGAGGAACCACGATGCGACTCTTACTGATCCTCGCCGCCCTGTTGCTGTCGTTCGACGCCGCCGCAGCCAGGCAATGCGGCATCGTGAGCCAGACCTGTTCGTCGGGGCCGGCCACGGTGGACATCGATGGAATGGAAGTGACCCGACCATGCTGGCGCAACACGATCCAGTACGCCTGCATCGAAGAAAGCGTGTCCGACACGTGCGGCGCCATCGCCGCCAAAGGCTGCGACTTGAAGCGCTCGGTCTGCGCGGAAAGCGTGACAGTCGGCGGCGCATTCCAATGCATCAGCGAGCAGCGCGAATATGCGTGCAAGACGCAGCCAGCAAGCAGCAGCACCGGCGTCGATTGCGGCGCCCAGCAATTTTGCATCGAGGGCCACTGCTTCGACACCGGCGCGGTGCCCGATCCTGACTTCGCCAAGGCTGTCGCCGGGATGGAGGTGGCGCGCGAGGCCGGCGTGTACGTCGATGAAGCGACGTTCCAGGTATTCAAGGGCCACGACAGCCGCTGCGCGAAAAGCGCGCTGAAAAACTGCTGCAAAGGCGCCAGTAAGCCCGCCAGTGGACTGACCAACCTGGCCATTGCCGGCGGCAGTGCCTATGCGTTCGACATCCTCGCCGGGGGAACAATGAAGTCCACGCTGGTCCTGGGCGTGGATCCCGTGGCACTGGCGCTCACCATCTCCGTCATGGTGGTGCAGCAGATGCTGGCCTGCGACAGCGAAGACGTGATGGTTGCCCTGAAGCGCAACAACCGCCTGTGCCACCACGTGGGCGATTACTGCTCCAGAAAAATCAGCCTGGGCCTGGCCCGCATCTGCGTGCAGCGCAAAGAGACCTACTGCTGCTTCAACAGCAAAATATCCAGGCTGATCAACGAGGCGGCAAGGACGCAGCTGACCGGCCTTGGCTGGGGCACGCCGGAAGCGCCGTCGTGCCAGGGGATCACCATCGCACAGTTCCAGGCCATGGACCTGTCCACGGTCGATTTCAGCGAATTCTACGCCGACGTCGTTCCCACGGCGCCCAACGAAGACGATGTCCGCAGTCGCGCGGCAGACAAGGTTGATTCCTACTTCGGCAAATAAATAAGTAAAAGTAAAAGTAAAAAGGAGAATGCGATGAAACGCCGATTGATAGCACTGCTGGCGGCCGTGTCGGCTGCTGCCGGGGCCGGTGATGAGCCGCAGCAGGAAGCGCCCCACGTGGTGCGGCAAGCAATCGCCGATGGCCACGCCACGTCTACCATCGGCGGCCCGATTGCCGAAGAATCCCGGCGCCGTCTCAACGCCACCGGCGCGCTGCACCTGTCCGTGCAGCGAATCTACCTGTTCGACCAAGCCGATTGCGCCCGGCTGCAACTGGACTTTACCCAGTTCGACGCGCTGCCGCCCGGCGCCACGCAGCCAGCGCCCTACACCTGGTCGACGCAGATGAACGTCTGCGTCGACGGCCATCCGCCTGCCAACACCGCACGGAGAAGCAAATGAAGCTGCTCATGATGACAATGCTGCTGATCGCAGCCGGCGCGGCCAGCGCGGTCGGCGCCGACCAGGAACCCGCGACCTACTGGCGCGGCTCGACCTGGACTGATCCTGACCGCGGCTTCCTCTGGTATGCGCCGCCCAAGCCAGCGAAAGAGGAACCGCAGGAGGATCCGAAAGCCGCGCCCATGCAGCGCTACGAGCACATGACCAACAAGCAGCTGGGCAAAGAGATCGAGCGCCTGCTGGACATCGCCGTGGAGCAGCAGAGCCCGGCAGCGGTAAAGGAATACCTGTTCCTTCAACAGTATGCGATGGACCGGGCCAGCCGCTTTTCCGACGTGTTCCGCCGCACGGTCTGGACCACGCCAGAACTCGATTACAGCCTGCGCAGCCGTCCCACCAACGCCATGGCGATCAACACGTATGACGTGGAGCGTGACAGCAAGCGCACTGCCGTCTCCGCGCAACTGGCGCAAACCCATGGCCTGTTCTTTTACTTCAAAAGCAACTGTCCCTACTGCCACCAGCTGGCGCCCATCCTGCGCATGTACCAGCGCAGTTCCGGCATGGATATCTTCCCGGTATCGCTCGACGGCGGCACACTGCCCGAGTTCCCCAACGCCAGGCTAGACAACGGCTCTGCCGAAAACCTGCGCGTAACCACCGTGCCGGCCGTGTTCCTGGCAGACAAGCGCACTGGCAGCATCCAGCCGATCGGATATGGCGTGCTGTCGCTGCAGGAGCTGGCCGAACGTATCTATGTGCTCACATCAACTCAACCAGGCCAGGAGTACTGATCATGATTAGGAAAAAAATTGCTGCCTGCGCCGTGGCGGCAGGCCTGCTCACCCAGGCAGCAAGCGCTGGCGACAACGGCATGCAGCAACTGTTCGACGACATGGGAGCCTTTGGAAATGTCACCGGGCCCGGCGCCTATCGTGCCCAGGGCATGAACATGGTCACCGGCGGGAATCTCTTCATGCGTGTACCGCAGCGCAACTACAATCCCGTAGCGGCCCAACTGCCCAGCCTGAAAATGGGATGCGGCGGCATCGACCTGTATGCGGGCTCGTTCTCGTTCATCTCAAAAGCCCAGTTGGTCAGCATGATGAAGAATATAGGCTCGAGCGCGGTTTCCTACGCCTTCAAGCTGGCGCTCGATTCGATCAGCCCGCAAATCAACAAGACCCTCACCGAGCTCCAGCAAACCGCGCAGGATCTCAACGGTACCAACATCAATTCCTGCGAAGCCGGCGAAGCGCTGGCACGTGGCGCGAGCGGCGACTGGCAGCGCTCTGCCCAATACTTCGCCAAGGTGACGGCGCCAATTACGGGGCTATTCTCGGACCACAGCGAGGCCCGTGCAGAGATGCAGGGGGATGATGATAAAACCGACTCCGCCATTGCCGCCGTGACTGATCCCGCCACCAAAGTGCAAGTCCAACCCGGCAACATCGCCTGGCGCGCACTATCCCGACTCGCGGGTCTGGATAATGATGACCGGAAAATCCTGATGGCGCTTTCAGGGACAACAATTATTTCCTCGGATCGCGCTTCAACTCAAGCTCCGTTATATAAAGAGCCAAAGGCGATCACGATTCATCAATTCATACGCGGCAATGAGAATGGAAAGCTGCCCATCTACGGCTGCGTCGACAGTACGACGCCGGAAGGATGCTTGGTATTGTCGGATGACGAGCTTGTGGTCTCGCCGTTTGCGCAAAAGGTTGAAAGCAAGCTGATCGCGATTGCCGAGAAATTCAAAGGCAACGTCGCCCTCACTCCTGACGAGATTTCCTTCATCAACATCACCGGCCTGCCGGTCTACAAGGCGCTGGCGGTATCGACGTCGCTACCCAATGTCGGCCTCGATGTAATCTGGATCGGCAAGTACGCCGACCTGATTGCTGCGGAATATGCGTACCAGTACATCGTGCAGGCTACTCACCAAATCAAGCAAGCCTATTCACAAGCCTCGGCCGGTGCGCCTGCCCTCGCCATCGACGACATGAAAACCATGTCCGCCAACGTGGACCGGCTGCGCGGAGACGCGCGCGAAGAAGTGCGCCTGGCCTATTCGAAAGTTGAATCGGTCAACAAGATCGCGGAAGAAGTGATCTACATGGAGCGCAACCTGATGGCAAATCTGCCGGCCAGCCTGGCAGGCAATCTGCGCTTTGCAACCGGCGCAAGATAGCGAGGCATGCCATGGCAACTTTTGACGTCTACGCCTATTTTAACGTCGACCAGTTGGCCACACTGATGGATGGCATCGCCGCCATCACCGCCAGCGGTGATTACCTCGACGTTTTCCGGTTGGTATCCATGCTCGCCTTCCTGGTCTTTGTTGCGGGCCTGGCAACCGGCAAGACGCAAGACCCGGTCGAATTCTTCCGCTGGCTCATGCTGGTGGTGCTGATACATTCGCTGCTGCTCGTGCCCAAGGCCGACGTGGTGCTGATCGACCGCACCGGCAGCGCGCCGCCTACGGTGCGCTCGAACGTGCCGATCGGACTGGCGTTCTTCGCATCCGTCACCTCGCACGTCGGCGATACGCTCACGCGCACGTTCGAGGTCGTCTTCGCACTGCCCGACGACCTGCAATTCCAGAAGCACGGCATCATGTTCGGCAACACGATATTGGTCGATTCCTTGCAGACGGTGCCGATCAATGCATCGTTCCGCGATGACCTGGTCACCTTTATCAACAGCTGTACCTATTACGACATCATCAACGGCCGCATACCGCAAGACCTTTTTACGCGGGCGGACGATGCGTGGGCCGCGATGTCCGAAACCTCCAACACCCATAGCACGAGGATATCGACGTCGCCGACCGGAAGCATGGTTTGCGCTGCCGCCTACAATGATCTGAACACTCGCTGGGGCAACGAAATCACGCAGACAATGCAGGCGCGCGGCCGCGCCCTCAATTCGCACATTACCGACAATGTTGCGGCCGGCGCCGCACTGAGTTCGCAGATTACCAGCGCCTACACGCGCTTGACGAACATCGCCAAGTCATCGACCGACATGCTGCGCCAGAACATGACACTGAACGCCGTGCGCGATTCGCAGCTGATTTCAGCACAGAATCTGGACGCGCCAAGCGCCGCCATCGTTGGCGCTGCCCAGGCACAAGCCGAAGTAACCGCCAACACCAACTACCTGACGATGGCCAGGGTTGCCGAGCGCGCGGCGCCGGCGATCCGCAATGTCATCGAACTGATTTGCTACGCGGTGTTTCCCATCGTAATACTGCTGCTGATCGTCGCTGGCGAGCACGCCGGGAAATTATTCAAGGCCTACGTGATGTCGTTGGTTTGGGTCCAACTGATTCCACCGCTGTATGCCATCCTGAATTTTTCCATGACCAGCGCCTCCCGCGTCACGCTTGTCGGCATCGCTGAATCGACGACAGCCAGTGCTGCGGTCAACCTGGTCAACATAGGCCAGATGAGCCAACGCGGCCTGTCCGATTCCGCGATCGCCGGCTATCTGACGCTCTGCCTCCCGGCGATAGCGTACGCCCTGGTCAAGAGCGGCGACATTGGCGGCTCCGCCTTGTTCAGCGCGATCATGAGTCCGTCGAAGGCTGCGGTCGACGGTGCCGCAGCCAGCGTTGCCGCCGGCAATATCAGCCAGGGCAACGTCTCTCTCGATACGGTCGCTCGCAACAACGTCAACGCCAACCATTACGACACGGCACCGACGATGGCTTCAGGATTCAGCCGCGTAAGCTCGGCTGCCGGCACCTCTATTTTTGGCAGCGACGGCACCTTCCGCTTCCAGGGAAACCAGAGCACGCTCGGGTTGAGTGCGAACTTTGGCCAGAAAATCGGCAACGCCTTGAACAGCGAAGCAAGCCAGCGCGAAGAAACGGCACTGCGCGAAACAACCGCAGCTTCGCAGATGCGCACCGCCGCCCTGGTGGAGCGCATGGGCATCGTCAAGGCATTCACCGACCAGCATGGCGCCAGCAACACCAACGACGCCACCCACGGTACCCGCAGCGGTCAGGCCGTATCGGAGCTCCAGCAGATCGCGGAGAACGTCAATGAAAAATTGGGCCTGACCTCCGCCAGCTCGGTAGGCCAGCGCATAGTAGGTACTCTTGCCACGGGCGGCAGAATGTCGGTAGAAGCTGCATTGGGTACGCCATCCGCCCTCCCGATTTCAGCCAAAATAACTGCGAGCACTGAAACCAGTATCAACTCCCAGAAAATCGACGACACAAGTAAGCAAAAGACTTTTGACGCGGCCGTCAATTTCGCGAAAGATCAACTCCACAGCAGGAACATCTCCACTGACCAGGCACTCTCGTCGGAGTTCCGCACGTCCGAAGCGTACCAGTGGGGTAAGCAGAACCGCACGGAATCGGTACACGGTGAGGAAGCAGCGCTGACCAAGGCCGCCCAGCATAGTCGCAATGCCGAGGCGGCACATTCGCAAGCATTCAGCCTTTCCCATCAAGCGAGTACGGTACAGGAACAATGGCTGCATTCGTCAATGGACTACACCGGTTACCTGGCAGACCGGTTGCACCAGGACGGAAAACTCGACGCCTTCAACATGCTCTATCAGACCGATCCAGACCGTGCGGCGCGCATGGCCGCAACCTATCTGGCGGAAACCAGCTTTGATGCGATGCCAACGCCATCGCAGGTGTCAACCAAGCTCGAGGACGTGCAGCAACGCTCCCCTGCCCTGTCCGGGAAGTCGCTGGAGGCTGAACATCATCGCCACCAGGGCAAGGTCACTGATGGTACCGCTGGCGCACATCGCAGGAACCAAGGTGTCGCAGGCGCACAAGGATACAAACAAGAGACGATAAAAAATGAGGTGGAGGAAAAAGTAAATGCTGCCGTTGATCGAAGCCTTGAGGAATTCAACCATCAGCAAAAAGAGATCGAGCCAGCTGTGGCGGAAGCTGGGAGCAAGGCGGCCGAGGAACTTCGTCGCGACTCCCAGATACCGGGGCTTAAAGGGCCACGCGAGTCGCCATCACCGGGGAGTGCGGCAGAGCACCAGGACAAAACTCATCGACGCTTGTTCCCAAAGCAGATCCGCGCCAAGCCAGATCATTGAGATGCGACAACTAGACTGGATATTTAATCGATTTTTCAAGCAGCCTCACTGCTACAAGGGCGTAGCAACGCAGCCGATGCGACAACTTGGTGGGTAGAGGTAGCTATCGCTGCAAGGAAATGTCTCAAACCTACGCATCCCATGCCAAAAACTCACCAGACGATCAGCCAGAAATAGCTGAAAAGTCTTAGCTTAGGGGGATTAGGATGCTGCCCCTCGTCCGATTAAAAAAACAACATCTTAAATTTCTGGGTTGAAACTTATCGTTTAAAATGCCATAATTTCCATAACTACAACTACACATCACGAGAAAGAGTTTGTTGGGAGATGTGTGAAAAAGTAAAGTGGGACGCTGGGAGTAAGAAGGTAACCCTTCTCTATCGTAGTCTAAATTTACGGAAATCACATGACCTCTCCTGTCACGAACTTCGCGCAAATGACACAACGTATCAAGCTAAGTAAAGAGTTAATTTCACTGGTGCACTTTGTCGAACTTAATGAGAGTGGATGGGTACGAAAAACATTAGCAAAAATTATTTTGTCAATTTTAAGATCTGCCCACACCCCTTTGAATGTCAGTGAAGTGGCAGAAAAGCTTAAAGAGGCTTCGACTCATGATTTTGGAACCACTGAGGTACAAGCGGCCATTAAAGTGCTTCAATCAAACCAAAAAATCGTTGAACGATCAAAAGGCGTTTTTCAAGTACGGGAATCTGAAATCCAAGAAATTGATCACGCAGTTGCTACTACATTAGCAGAAGACAATGCTACGTTTTCTAGATTTTGCGAAGTTGTGGGACGCAATGCACCAGATGTAGACGGACCGGCGCTTTGGCCGAAATTCTTAGATCTCTATTTAACTCCTCTGATACAAGAGGCTGGCGCCAGTACTCTAGACTTAATATCTGGCAATGCAAATAACGCCACTTCCAGAGAAAATTTACAACCATTTTTAGAACTTATAGAACTTTCAAAGCGCGATGAAATGGTTCACGCAATCATTGAATTTTTCGACCCATCAGTTTCTGAAGTCAGGCAATTTATTTTAAAGAGAATTGCTGCATCTTTTTTTGTCGCAGCAGTTAGTTTAGACAAAGAAACCATAGCGGCTCTTGACGCAAAAAGAAAGAAAGATATTTCTCTAAAATTATTTTTAGATACCAACACTCTTTTTTCAGCCCTATCGCTACACGAAAGCGATGGCAATTCCGACGTTCAAGGACTAGTGGCGTTAAACAGAAATCCAGCAGCCAACATTAAATTAAAATTATTTGTTTTCCCGGAAACTGTTACGGAAGCGACTACGGTTTTGTCAAATGTAGCTGCATCATTTGGAACTCACCATTACCCTCCTTCTTTAGCTACAGCGGCGTTAAGATCAAATGTATCTGGAGTACGTGGAAAATATCTTGCTGCGGCGGCTCAGTCTAATACTCGTTTGAGCCCAAATGATTATTTCTCTCCTTACATTAATAATCTGGCCTCACTACTCCGGGCAAAGGGTATTGAGATTATTGATCGATCTCTTCTTGTCTCACGTACTGACCAAGAGGTGATCGATGATGTGCTTGAATTGGAAGCGTGGGAGAAGAGTCACATCGCAGCAGACCGTCGGAAGGGGTATGAAGCAATTATGCACGACGTGTACTCATGGCATTGTGTTAATCGTTATCGTCCATCTCATATAGATTCACCAATCGACGCCCAAGAATGGTTCATAACCTTAGACAACAGAATGTTGGGGTTCGATGCATTTAAAAGGAAGGGCGGAGGAAAAACAGTTCCTGTCTGTATAAAGCCAAGCACTTTCATCGCATATTCGCAATTCTGGACACCGCGCAGCCCTGAGTTTGAGCAAGCACTTTTTGGCAGTCTTAGGTTGCCACTTATGTTTCAACAGTACGACTCTCATACTGAAGATGTAACGCTAGCCATTCTAAGGCGATTATCACGTTTCGAAACGGTGGGAGATTTTTCGGCCGACGAGCTTCAGACCTTGCTTTTAAATGATGCCGTTCGTGCAAAATTTAACGAATCGAAATCAGACGTTGAACAGCAAAGTTTGATACAAAATCAACTGTTAGAAATTCATGCAGAAACAGCCAATAAAGCTAAAGCATTAGCAGATTTGTTAGACGAAGAAAAATCGAAAAAAGCGCTTCTTGCGAGCGATTTAGAGCGCTCAAATTCAGAACTATTAACAACTAATGCTGAACTTGACCGGGAGAGAGAAAATTCTCAAAAAAGGGCAATAGAAGATGCAGAGCGAATCCGATTACTTGATGCTGCAGTGAACGAACAAAAAATCGCTATAGAGAATATTTCAGAAAAAGAAAGACGAAGGAAAAGTCTTGGTATATTTGTAGGCTTTTGCTTCGGGTTGCCTTTTTTTATTTCCATCTTTTCAGGCTTAATTACAAGTCTATTTTTCATTTATCCGCTGCCAATTTATACGGGAATATCCATCTTTTTTCTAGCCATGTTTGGATTTATAACAAAACTCGCCCCCTTAAATACATACATTCAATCGAACTCTTGGTTTCGTCGAATTACAAGTGGGGTGAGGGCATTATCTCTACCTATTGCAGCATTTATTTGGATAACCTGTTTAGCAATGTACCAAAATTTTTTACAGGATCAGCAGCCAAAAATAGTTGATGCCTCAAAAAAAGCAATTGATAATATTAAAATAAGACCAAGCGAATAAAATATAAATGTGGTCGAGGTTGTATCCAAAATTTTATGCCTATTGAATTATTACACCGAAAAATGGCAGATTTCGAGGGGTGAGCGGGACTAATGAGGCATTTTTCCACCGACTTTGCATTTAGGAATTACCTTTTTGTGATCTATAAATGGGCTCTATGCCGTTTCTTGTGGAATTTGACATCGGGCGGCATGAAGGGTAACGCCGAAATCGAGCGACACACCGGCGCGCAGCGGATTGGTCGGCAGGTGTTGGGGTTTGGCAATGCTTAAATAGGCGATGGCAACGAAATTGGCGACGGTGGGAAGCTGAGCTCAGCACGCTTGGTGCTGTAGCAAGCTATTCATGGACTCGACATAGGCGTTGCTGCGGCCGTCGAGCATGCCCCGCACTGCGCCGGGCAGGCGCTCCTTGAGTGTGTTGGCCAGACGTATGAATGGCTCCAGGCGGCAGCGATGCGTCCAGGAAATCCAGCCCAGCAGAACTTGCTCGGTCCTGACTGCGCAGTTGGCGGCCACCGTTACAGCTTTGGCATCATCGCCCAACTGGAAGAAGTCTAATTGCCGCCAGCTACGTGTGATGCTGTCGTGGACGCCTTGTCGATTCACCCTACAAGCCGGACACGGCAACTTGTTGGCATCGCACTTCGCCTCGAAATCAATCTCCGCTTGACTGTATGAGGTCAACGTTGGACACGACTCACGGCGCTTTCAGGCCCAGCTCGGTGGTAAACAGGGCTTCGACGGCGATACTCATCAGGGACTCTTGGACTTAGGAAAAGGAATTAGCCGACATAGTACCCGATGTCAAATTCTACGGAGAACGGCATATAGCCTATAAATGCCATGAGAGTCTAAATGCTTTCAATCAAACTATGCGGCTTGGCTGATAGCGTTATACACATCTTTTCCTGATGGACACCGCACCCGCTCCAATCGAATTGGGCTTTTTCACAGGGTTTTGCCAAAAATTTAGGCAAAACTTAGTGAGTTGACCCAGAACGACCGCAGAGTGGTTACCAGAACGGGCGGCAGAAGCAGTGGGGAGTGGGCGCCAAGCTTTTGATTTCATGGAGGAAAAAAGATGTGTATAAAGAGATGGGCTTAGCTGTGTCTGCAAGGCTCATGGCGATTCACTTTAACAAGATTATTAAATGGAAGTGTCCATTAATTTCAGGTCACCTCAGAAAAATTTACTCTCGGTGAAACACACCCCAGTAGGCGGAACCAGGTGACTCTATACTTGGCTCTGGCATTTTTCTAATTGCAACTTCATCATCAAATCGCAGGTCACTCATCCGACGATTTCGCAATATCCTGGATGCACGCCCAAGCCAAGTGTCAGCAAATCGCGGCTCTTGGGAGAGAATGGCGAGCGCCACAGCTTCTGCCTGATCCCTGGATAGCTTGATCGTCATAGAACCTCCTGTGAATTAGTTGCTTATTGACCTTCTGCTGCCGATATATACGCATGCAACGATCGCCCCTGTTTGCGGGTGGTACACGATTGACTTTGTGAAATCGCAGACCTGCATGGCGGCGGTAATTTTTGCCCACCCTATGTCGAGAATATCGCCGCGCTTGCACTGGGCAAGCGCCGCCGCGAAACCCTGTTCATTCTGAACCGCCATTCCCATGGCGCAGACGCGCTCACGTCCATCAGCAACCGGACTATCAGCCGTCTCAGCACGGACCGCCGTACTACCCAGGCAGGCCAACAAGACTAGCGCACCCCACCGGACTAAGCACCTCATACTCACCTCGCCTTCCTACGTTGAGTGGCCTTGAACAACCTTTGGAACGGAACTGTCCACAGCAGTGGATGACAACGAACTACCGTCGTCACCGGCGGCCAAATGTGGAGACGCAAAGTGCACAATGCATACACCCGGACCACGGAAAAAAGTAGCACGTCGCCCGAATGCATTATTTGATCCATCTCTAACCGATCCGATTTCAGCCAGCCGGCCTCGGCCGAGCACCCAAGTCGCGATAGACCTCCTTGGGCTCACAGTTCCGCACCCGCGCTGCGATCGCCACCGGCCTGCCCCCTCCCGCCCGTCCCTTTACCATCTTCATCAGGCCTGGCCCCGCCAAGGAGATCTTTCACGCTGAAGGCTTCAACCACACTGGTTTTGTTCTGCGCCTGCAAAATGAGTTCTTCAGCCTTGCCCCGGTCGTTCGTGTAAATCGTCATGTCCAGTTTTGGCCGGGTGATCCCCACGTAGAACGAACGTTCGCCCATCGCAGCACCACTGTCCGCAGTGATCATAAAATTCGCGTCGTTGGTCGTCCTGCCCTGCGATGCGTACACCGTCATCGCGTACGCGTAATCCCAGTGTGCATGCGACATTTGCGTGGCGCTCAGCATCATCGCCCCCTTCGCCGTCTCCACAACCATTCCGCCTTCCGATATCGCAGCAACCTTCATGGGCGTGCCGTTGTTCAGGCCAAGCTCCTTGTTGTTGCGGGTGAACCGCAATTCGTCGCCGACCGCCAGTTGCCGGCTCTCTACCTTGTACGCCTCGACCTTCGCATGCTTTTCAGGACTCCACGCCACCTGCCGTCCGTCTTCCATGTTGAGGTGCACTACATGACCCGGCACGTCGATCCGCGTCACCGTTCCGTATTCGCCACCAGCGACGCCAAGGCTGCGGTAGGCACGCCCGAAGCGCACCTGCATCGCCGGTTCGTAGTAAGGCGTCGAACCCTTCTGGGCATCCGTGTAGCCAGCCGGCACCAGCACCGTCCGCTCGGCCACGTCAGCAGCGATCTCTCCACGGTCCTGCAGCCCCTCGCGTACCATCGCGTTGATCTTGTGGCGATCGATATTGAGCGGCACGATGATCAGCGCCTTCTCGCGGTCCTCGGGGTGCTTCTCGAGGATGTCGTGGGCCACGCGCCGCAACAGTTCGCCCTTGTTATCGATTTCGACAATACGTTCACTCAAAAGTTCGAACGCCTTGAGATTGTCGCGGTTCACCGCAGCTGATACCGCATGCTTGAGATCGTCAACCTGCTGGCGGTTGATGTCCGACATGACCGCGCCGGCGATGCCAGCTTTCCGCAACAACTCGAAGGGTTTTCCCGCTTCCACTGCGTTGAGCTGCAACCGGTCTCCCACCAGGATCAGGCGCGCGCCTGCCTTGTTCGCCATTTCCATCAGTTGCGTCATCTCGCGCTGGCCCGACAGCGATGCTTCATCCATGATCCACAGTTCTCCGCTGCCGTACCCGGTGCGCGCCTTGGCCGGCAGCATGAGGGAAAGCTTGCGCCACTGCGTGCCCTCCAGGTCCATGGCGCCGAAGACGTCAAGCTTGACAGGCTTGGCTTGCTCGACCGCCCGTGCCCCTTCATCCATCAAGAACCGCGCGGTCGTGACGCTTTCGATGCCGGACTCGTTCTGCAACGTCAGTGCCGCCATTGCGCTTGGCGCCATGCCACGTACCTTGTAGCCGGATTCCTCCGCCACGACCCGCACCAGTTCCAGCATGGTCGTCTTGCCGACGCCCGCATACCCCTGCAAGCCGAGGAATCGGTCGTCCGACGTCAGTGCCACCTGTGCCGCCTCGATCTGCCCAAACGTCAGCTGGAATGTGTTTCCGAGCGCCTGCGAACGGGCCTGTTCGAAATGCTCGATGCCTGCCGCCACCCGTTCGGCCTGCGCAATCGGTTCGACGGCACCTCGCCCGGCCTCCAGCATCGCCAGCATGCCCCGCTCCCGCTCCAGCGCTTCAGGTGTGCTGATATGGCCTTCAATCGTCGATAGGGCTTGCTTGCTGGCCAATCTGCCCGCCAGGGACTTTTCGACATCATCGAGGCGCACCCCGGCCCAGGGTGCATCCTTGACCGCGTGTTCGAGGGCAGTCTTGATCACGTCCTCCCAGGGCACCACGCTCTCGCGTTCCGTCAAATGGGCAATCGCGAATCTCGCGGCATCCTGTGCCTTATCGCTGCGTTGGGCATCACTGATGGGCGCGGCGCCGCCTTGCTCACGCTCGGTTTCAATGCGTTTAAAATCAACGCCGGTGGCCTGCGCCCGCTCCTTCCAGTCCTCTGCCAGCGCCTGGTGATCGACTTCGCGCTTGGGGTCGCGCGTGCGCAGCGCCGCATCCTCGCGCTGGGCAGCGGTCGCGGTGTCACGCGTCAAGCCGAATTTTTCCAGCCGCTCCGCGATGGCCTGGCTGCGCTGGCTGAAGTGATCGATCTGGTCGCGCGTGATGCCTGCGATCTCCCAGCGGCCTTCCTGTGTCGATTCAAGCCGGTAGCCCAGTCCGCGAAGGTTGGAGGCCAGATCGCTGTCGTAGATCGCGCCGAGCAGCTTCTGGTGCTTGTAAATGAGCTCATTGGCGATCGAGCGCCACCGGCCATCGTCCAGCTGGGTGGCACTGGCGACGACCAGGTGCGTGTGCGTCTGGGGATCGAGGTCGCGGCTGGTGGTGTGATAAAACTTGCCAACAATCAGGTTATTGGTCGGCACGGTCGTGGTCTCGCCGGCCTCGGTCGTGCGCGCCTGCGCCAGCCTGCTTTCCATGTATTCCAGCACCTTGGTGACGGCCGCTTCGTGCGCGTCCCTGACCTCCTGGTTGGCGGCCACCTCCGCCAGCAGCGACACCGACTTGGGCGCCGACAGCGTCACATCGAATCCAGGCCGGTGGTCGCGCAGCACTTCGCCGTCGGCGTCCTTGCCGACGACGCGCCCCAGGCCAAACTCGCCGATTTCGCCGGCCAGTATCCTGGCGAAGTCTGCGGGATCGACGGGGCCGGCCAGGCCCAGCGCCTCGGCGCCCTTGCCGGCCCACGCCGACATCTCGCGGTTTTCTTCCTGGCTATAATAATTGTCTTCCGCGTAGTACGCGGCGGCGCTGGCCACGCTGGTGATATTACTCATCGAGAGCATAGCTATCCACTTCCCTTTCGATGAACGCCTCGGTGACCGCCGGGCGTTCAACATAATCGATCTTGACCTTCATGACCTCGTTGCGGCCGGCCAGACGCAGGTAGCCTTCCATGGTCGGCAAGCCCTGGATCTCGGACGCCAGCACCAGGTCGCGCAGTTCGCGCCGGGTGGCGATGGTGACGCCATCGCGGGTGGAGTCGATGCCAAAGCTGATGTTCTCGTCCTTTTCCATCAACTCCTGGTTGGCGAGGTTCTCGCTCACGTACTTGGCGGTCTGGAAGTCGGGCACGGTGAGCGTGAGGCGCGACTGCAGCATCGAGATGATGGTCTGCGCGTCGTTCTCGCCGTAGATGTCGCGCACCTGCGCGATATTCTGATAACCGAGCAACAGGGAGATACCGTACTTGCGCCCGCGCGTTGCCACCTCCTTCAAAGTGCTGATGCGGTTGAGCGAGGCCAGTTCGTCGAGCACCGAAAAGATCAGCCGGGAACGGCTTGCGGGCAGCGACATGATCGAGCGCATCGCGATATCGAACCAAGCGGTGAGGAGCGGACGCATCGTCGACAGCATCTCCTCCTTGGTCGAGAGGAACAGCCAACCGTCACCCTGCTCCTGGCTGATCCAGTGGCGGATCGAGAACTGGGCAGCAGCGTCGCCGTCGGCCAGGTAGCGCATGGCCTTGGCCGCCCGCACCACGTTCATGCGGATGCCAAGCGCGGTCTTGGCCGCTTCCGGGTCCATGTACACGGCCGCCGGCAACCGCTTGACGATCACCTGGATCTCCTTGAGGCTCAAGACGTTGATCACTTCGACCAGCCGCCGGTTGGTGGCCTGGTTGGTCTTGGCCAGGCGTGACAGCATATCTTCCAGCACCGCCTGGCCGCCCTCTTCCCAGAACGGCTCACGCCGGTTCATGACCGGGATGAAGGACTCGGCGATGTTGGCGTAGTCGTAGGGCTTGCGCGCCTCGTTCCACGCGGTCCAGGGCGGACTGCGCTGGTCGAACGGATTGAGGATCGTGTCCAGGCCAGGGCGGTAGAAATGGCGGATGAATTCTCCGGTCGAGTCGAACACGATGGCCCGCTTGCCGGTGCGCCGGATGTCGGCCAGCACCGCCGAGATGCTGACCGTCTTGCCCGAACCGACGGCGCCGGATACACCGATGTTCAACACCTCGGTGCCGGCTTCCAGCGGCACGCCGGCGATATGAATCCGGCTGGCCCTGCCAGAGGCTTGAAGCTCTTTCCTGATGTCGTCGGCATCTGCGAACACCGCCCCGCGCACGACCTCGTCCCTGGAAACCTTTTTGCCGAACTGCCGCCACGCCCAGTTGGTCAGGAAGAACAACGCAATGCCGGTCGCCAGCGCGACCCAGGCACTGAGCTTGAGTTTCCACTGAATTTTTATCCACTCGGGGCTGGTGATTTCGAGCAGCGTTTGCGCGGGCAAGACGTAGGTCTTGGGACTGCCTGCGCGGCTCAGCACCAGCTTGACTTCGTCGCGCGGCTTGTTGGCCTGCACGCTGAACTGGGCCACCGTGCGCGCCATGATGATTTTTCCCTCGTCCTCGCTCAGCGCTGCGTTCGCGACCAGCAAGCCGGTGCCCACTGCCGTCAGCAAGGCGATCATGAAGCTGAAGAACAGCGCACTGAAATACAGCCCGTATTCGTGGCGCATGACCTCGGCACCGCGGGTGAACTGGTGGCGCTTGTCGTTGCGGCTAATGGTCATGATGTCCTCCTGTCGGGAACATCGCGTCGAGTTCGCGGCTGGCCCAGGCTTGCGCATCGGTGCCCAGCGTTTCCGGATGACGGATCACGCCGCGCGCCTGCGCCTCGATGATGTAACGCATCGCCAGCGTCTGGCGCAATATCTCGCGCTGCATGCCGGCACCGGCCGCAGCACGGATGCTGTCGACCAGCTCATCTACTGTCTGCGCTCGCAGTCCCTGGATCATCAGTTCGGTCGCGATATAGGTTTCGGTCTTGTTGCGCAAGCCCTTTTGGGCGGTGATCCAGTGCCGCAGATCCGGGTCCAGTCTAAGGGTGAGCATTTTCGGGTCTTTTTTCATGTGATTCTCCTTTTGAATCAACGGTTTGCGGATGCTCGCACCGAAGCACGTCATACAGAGCGCAGCGACACGAATACGCTGCAAGCCAAGCGCAGCGCGGCTTGCAGCGGCAACCGGAGGTTGCGTGATGTGTGACCCTTCGCCGGGGGCCACGGGGCCTGCCCGTGAGGCTCAGTTCGCCGCTTTCCCCTTGCCGGAACGAGCCCATCAGAGGGATTTTTAGCCCCCGGGAAACAGCCGCTGGCTGATGCTGCTGGCAAATGAGCTACGAATGAGCTACGAATGAGCTACGAACAGGCTACGAATGAGCTACAAATGAGCTACGAATGAGCTACGGACGAGCTACACCGCCCCCAAACCGAGCCAGACATGGACCACGGCAACGCTTTAAACCGGCTACACCACGGCGCATTTTTCTCCGTCAACAAGCACGGTGCTGAGCTTGTTTTGAAAGCATGGGCGGCGCCATCCGACGATGCTTGGAGCGGGATCAAACATGGCCCATCCACGCCCCCGCCGACACGCACTGGTCCGTTACACTGGCTGCCCTGTCTGCTATTTTTTGACGCGACGAGCAGCAGCTTGTCACGTTGAAATGCGTGCCTGAATTTGCGCGGAGCCTGGTCGTGGACGTCAAACAATTTGTCGAACAGCACGAAGGAAAATACGGCAAGCTGAACCGCTGGGAGGCCGAGATTTTCGCACTCTACCGGGCGCGGGCATCGTACGAAAAAATTGCGGAGTTTCTACGCATGCATGCGGTACAGGTCAGCAAAATCGAGGTGTACCGCTACATCCACCGCAACAAACGGCGCCACCTGCTGCAAGGCGCGCCGCCCGCAAGGCAGCCAAACCTCGCACCCGCCGGCATGCCTGATTCTGCGACGGCGGTGCAGCAGGAAACGGCGGGCAGCGATGCCTACACAACAGACGAGGCAGCATCGCAGGCGCAAGGCAGCACGTTGCCCAAGTTCAGCTGGCAGCAGAGTCGAAACAAGGACAAACCGAAATGGTGAAGGAGACGTCATGAACCAGCATCAGGTGCATCTTATTCTTCAAGGTAAGGGTGGCGTGGGCAAGTCGCTGATCGCCGCCATCCTGGCCCAGTATCTTCAGCACAAGGCAGGCCAGGTGCGGCCGTTCGATACCGATCCCGTCAACGACACGCTGTCGCAGTATGCAGCGTTCGCCACCACGCGGGTGGACATCCTCGACGCGCGCAACCACATCAATGCCAGGGCCTTCGACGGCCTGATCGAAACAGTGCTGGTCAACGACCAGGTGTGCGTCATCGACAATGGCGCCTCCACCTTCGTGCCGCTGATGGCCTACATGGTGGAAAACCGCGTGATCGAATTGCTGGAACAGGCTGGCAAGCGCGTTTATATCCATTCGGTGGTAACTGGCGGCCAGGCCTTTGCCGATACGCTGCAAGGCCTGGCGGTGATGCTCGAAGAGCAGCCGGCGCCGGTGGTCGTGTGGCTCAACGAGTTCTTTGGCGCCATCGAACGTGACGGCAAGAACTTCCAGCAGTCGTCGCTGTATGCCGATTTCAAGCACCGCATCCACGGCGTGGTCACCATCGAAAAGGGCAACGCGGACACTTTCGGGCACGACATGGAAATGATGTGCAAGAACAAGCTGACGTTCGACCAGGCGCTCGAGTCGGCGCAGTTCGGCATCATGTCGCGCCAGCGCCTCAAAATGGTACGCGAAGCACTGTTCAACCAGCTCGACGCCATCGGGTTCTGACATGAAGACGCCGCACTCCCCGCCGTCCGCAAGACTGGAGCCGACCCAGGGCAAGCTTCGTCTGAGCGCCCAGGACGAAGCGATTGCCGCCGTCTGCGCCGAAGTCTATCGCCTTACCGGCCAGACCATCACCGACAACGATCCGATCTTGCTGGCGGCGCTGTTCCAGTCCGAGCTGATGCGCAAGGCTGGCGCCGACATCACCACGGCGTTCGAGCAGACGGTGGCCCAGGCCATCGCCATGCTGGCCGATGCCGTCAAGGAGGAGCGCGCGCAGGCGGCCAACCTGGACAAGTCGGTGGCCGCTGCTTTCCAGCAGATCGCCAACGGCGCCAAGGCAGCCGGGGACGCCGAACTGGCGACGATGCAGGGACGCTTCGCCCGCATGGCTGCCGAAACGCTCGACCAGGTCCGCCGCGAGGCCCAGCGCGCGGTCCCCAATAACTACCGCTGGAAGATGACGCTTGCCGCCATCGCCGGCCTGGCAGCAGGTTTGCTGGTGAGTGTGCTGCATTACCAAGAGGCCCCACGCTACAGCGACGAACAGGCGAGGCTGATCCACAACGGCCTGCTGCTCGACGATGCCTGGCCGAAGCTGCCGAAAGCGGCGCGTGCTGCCTTCGGGGTGCAACCGAAAGCAGCGACCACGCCACCCGCTGCCGACAAGCCATGAATTCCGTGATCGACTTGCTGGAACGCCCCAGGGTGTTCGCCCGCGTGGCGACGGCCACCGTGGCAGCCGCTGCCCGCGCACTGGCCGCAGGCGGCCCTTACGCGCTGTGGGAAGACGGCGTGCTGGTGCTGCTGTACCCGGACGGCCACTGCGAGTGCATGCGTGAAAACAATGAGCGCAGGGAGAACGATAATGAGCGATGACAAGCGCAGCGCGCCGGTCTTTGCAGTCATCGCCGGCCTGCCTGGCGTGGGCAAGTCCACGCTGCTGGACCAGCTGCGCGATGAAACCGGCTTCCCGGCGCACCTGGTGCAGGACACGCCAGCGCAACGGCAGCACGCGTCGCTGGCAGTCTGCGGTGCCCTGGCGCTGCGCCACAGCGTGGCGGTGGAGTCTCGCTGCGACAGCCCCACCGTGCTGCACTGGATGCAGCAGGCGGGCGAACGCGGCTACTGTGTCGAGCTGGTGTGGATAGGCGTGGACGGCGACGTGTTGGCCGCCCGGCGCAGCCACGCGCGCCGCCTTGCAAAAGCGCAAGTTGAAGCATCGCAACGCCGGCTGGCGATCGCCGCCGACCTGGCCCAGCGCGTGCTGTGCATCGACAACAGCACCGCCACAGCGCGCATGGCCGCACGCGTCGAGCATGGCCGCATCAGCGTGCTGGACACCCGCCCCGGCTGGATCGTGCGCCGCATGCTGATACCACGACTGGCGCGCCTTGCCTCGTTGCGGTCGATACGCCGCGCCTACGACGCCATTGCCAACCGCAGCCCGGTACAGCCGCTATGGCAGTTGGCCACCGCCAGCGGCAGCTATACCGGCGCAGTCGTCGCCGCGACCGAATTTCACCTGTTGCAGCAAGTCGGTGCGGCGCTGCACGTGGTCCATGACCTCGGCATGCTGGCCGCGATTCCCGGCGGCCTGCTGGCGGCACCCGCCGTGCTGACCGTGGCGTACGATCACGCCGCCCCTGCCCGCACACAACAGGCGGTCCAGCAGCGCGGACCTGAGCGCTGATCGGCAATGTGCCTCGCGCCAGGTAGTCATGCGCAGATATGAGCGATTACGAAGGATTTAGCGGGCAGTCCGTTAGCGCGGTTGCACCAGGTTCGCCACACGTCGGCCTGCGCCGCTCCTGCCAAACGCCTTGCGCGGTGGCGTGATCGCGGCGCGTGCCGTTGCCGCGTCATAGTCGGCCAGCCACGCCGCAATTGCCGGGTCATCGAGCGTCGGTGGCGCTGCGCCTGAAACGGGCTGCGCCGGTATCGGTGCCTGCCGCAATCGCACCGCCGTGGCAACGACCGCCGTCGCGGTGCGAATGACGCCGTCACGGCCAGTCCAGTGGCGATATTCCAGGCACCCGTGCACGCGCAGCACCGCGCCCGGCGCCAGCGTGTCCCGCAGTCTCAACGCTGATGCGCCGCCGAGCACCACGCGGTGCCGGACGGTCACAGGCTCAAGACGCCCGGAGTTCCAGTCATAGGCGCTTTCCTCGGTTGACAGCAGCACGTGGCACACCATCGCACCACCGGGCAGGCGCGACCAGCGCGGCGGCAGCGCCACCGTTCCCTGCAAGGTCACCCGGTTGATCGATGGCGACATGGTTGCCTCCGCGCCCTTCCCTGTCCAAGGCCCCGGCAGACTCGCTACCGGGGCCATTGCTGCGTTTGGCGTCTTACGCCGTGCGCAGCATTGCCGGTAGCCAGCCCGCATCGGCCAGCGCCCGTTCAGCCGCCTCGGCCGCCGCTTTTTTCGGCAGCTTTTCCAGCGGTACCGCCGCCGTGGCGGACACTGCTTCGGTCACCACCTTGACCGTGCATTCACGCGGCACGTGGTCGAAGTAGCTGGCAGCGGTGGCGCGCCACCACTTGGTCATGTCCAGCTTCAACGCCTTGCCCAGCACCACGAAGTCAGGCGAGTCTTTCTCGCGTTCAAGCGTGGCGTCGAGCGATGCGGCGACACAATATGCCAGCAGTTCCAGCACCACCGGCTGGGGCTGCGCCTGCAACCATGCCAGCCAGCCGCCCTGCCCGTTCTGCCCGTTCTGTGCAGCATCGGGCAGGCGCGCCAGCAGTTGTTCGCGGCGCTGTGCCAAGGCGACGCCAGCGGCACTGTCCGTGCTATTGTCGGCGAGGGTCGCCATGCCCAGGCTGATCTTGGACAGCGAGGCGGTACCGACGCCTTGGTGCGGCAGTAGCACCGAGCGCATCAGCGTGTAGGTCAGGTATGCCAGCGCGGTGTCGGGCTGGTCCATCATTTCCGCTTGCAGCCCCAAGGTACGCTGCGACGTCAGCTCCAGGGTGAGACGGTCCGAGTGATCGCGCCTGACGCGTTTGTTCTCCATTGGCACGACCGCTGCGCCCTTGGCGGCACTGGCGCGGCGCGCGACATCGGCAGGCCGTATCACGTCGCGCAGCACCACCGGCTTGCCGTCGTGGTCGAGATACAGCACGGCACCGGCCAGCGCGGCGTCGTCCGGGTGTGGCACGCTGGTGCGGCGTGCAAGGACGGCATCGCGCTGCGCGCACAAGGCATCGCGTTCGGCGTCCAGCGTCTCGGCCAGCGCCTCGTTGTCGCCGTCGCAGGCGTCGTCGATGCGCTCGTCCAGCGCGGCGATCTGCGCTTGCAAAGCGTCTACCGCTTGCCGGTCAGCCTCGCTCAGTTCCCCGGTGCTAATGCGCACGCGGCCAAACGCTGACAGGTCGGCGTGATCGGCGCGCGGCACGAGCTCCACCCATGCCACGCCGTCCTTGCGTAACTGCTTCGCTTGCTTGGCTAGCTTATCGAGCGCCAGCTTGTCGAGCAGCGCCCCATCGCTGATGTAGCCAGTACTGTCTCGGCTGAACAGGTCGCGTTCCACGGTACCGCCTGCCGCCTCGAAGCTGCGCACGCCGACGAAGCGCGCCACCCGGTCGGTCTGGGTGTTGATCTTCTGGGCCGTGAGCAGGCGGCGCAGTTCGTACGGTTGACGGCTATGCGCCGGCAGGCTGTCCCACGCCTGTTCCTGCGCCGCGTGGTCATCGACCAGCGCCAGCGCCATCATGTGCTCGAAGTTGAGCACGCCATCGCGGTACAGGTCGATCAGGCGCGGGGCAACGTTCGCCAGTTTCAGGTAGCGCTTGACGGTCGTCGCTTCCAGCTCAAAACGCAGCGCCACGTCCTCGATGGCGCGGCCATGGTCGATCATCGCCTGCATCGCCACGTAGAGGTCGGCCGGGTGCATGTCGGCGCGGCCAAGGTTCTCCGCAAGACTCAGTTCGATCGCCTCGTCCTCGGTGACGATCAACAGCGGGATGGCAAAATCGTGCGGCAGATCACCGCTCTCGATCAGTTGGCCGATAGCGGCCAGACGGCGGCCACCGGCCACGACTTCGATGATGCCGGTGGCGACACCGTCCACCAGTTGGCGATAGCCGACAAGGTTTTGCAGCAGTCCGTGGGTACGGATCAGGGCGGCAAGTTCAGTGACATCGGTCTGCTTGGTGCGGACGTTGTAGCGGCTGCGCACCAGTTGCGTACAGGTGGCGGTCATGATGGTCGCGTGCGCGGTCAGCTGCGCCAGCGCGTCGATTGGGGGCGGCAGGTGCGCGCCGCCGGGAATGATGATGGCGTCGCGGGTGTCAAGGGTGTCAAGGGTGTCAATAAGTGCGTGCATGATAGCTCCTGAGAACAGAGGGAATAAGCGGCCGCGCATCGCGGCCGGGGCCGGTCCGGTCCAGCGTCGGCGTCGGGGTGGACCGCTTCCCGACGCCCGGGTACTAATCGAGCGCAGCGCGGATCAGGCCGGCATCACGGTGCTGAAAAATGAACTCGGACAACTGGTGGTAGGCGGTGGCGAAGCGCTTGCCATTGCTGAGGAACGACAGGTGGCTGTAAGCACTGGCGCTGGCGATGATGCCGGCCGTATCGGCGCACACCGTGTGCTCAAAATAGTTTTCGCACGACAGCGGGAAAGCTGCATCGGAATCGGGGGCCATGTAAAAGCCGCCGTTCGACAGGTTGTAGAAGTGCCAGTAGCCGCCTTCGTAGCTGTCGCAGATCCGCGCCAGCGTGTCGAAGATGGTGGACTCGAGCAGCACGCAGCGCATGCCAGCGATGCGCGGCAGGCATTCCATGCGTTCGAGGTCACTCGTCACCAGCGTGGCGGTGACTGCGGCGCGGCCGCGCGGTTGTTTCAGGTGGGCGTTGATGGTTTCCATGATTGTCCCTTTCAGAAAGTTGTTAGGAGTTAAGAGGTAAAGCTGATCCTCTTGCTCGAACTCTCTCGTTCCCGCCCTGGGGCGGGCGGAGGGTGGGGGATGCCCTGCCCTCACGGGCAGGGTGGGGATGGGTGGGGTTCAGGCAGCGAGGCAAGGGGCCGCTGAATCTGCCCCGTTCCGTCGTTTATCCCCAAGCAAGCCCCCCTCACTTGGCTTGGGGGGCGCTTGCTTGGGGATTGAGGAACGGGGTGCCTGCGGCCCGTGCTGCCCATCGTGGGGGTTGGCCAGGGAGCGGCCGGCTTCATAGCGCCAGCGGCGGCTCAAGGGCTGTGACAGCCGCGCTGTTGGGCTGGCGCAGCCCTTGAAAGCTCCCGGCCCCTGGACCTGTCGCGGCCGGCTTCATAGCGCCAGCGGCGGCTCAACCGGCGTGACAGCCGTGCCGTTCGGCTGGCGCGACGGTTGAAAGCGACGGTCCTTCACTTCAGGTGGTTTGCATGCGGGCCAGCAACGCCTGGGCAGTGCGGCAACGCGACCCGGCCGCCGGGCCGAGCCCGCAGGGCCGAGACCCGGCTTGCCGGGGCTCGGTTCACGAGAGACCGGGGTTTCGGCCCCGGCCATTGCCCCGGGCCTTGCGTTCCAGGTCGAGTACTTGAACGGAATGGCGGAGATCAAGCCCCCGCTGCGGCACGCTGCCGGTGCGATCGGAGAACATACACCGCAGTCGCCCTGCCACCTTTCCACTGTCGGTACGCTACCGCATCGACACGCCGCCCACCGGGGTCTGCTGACGCTCAAACACGACGAATAAGCGCGATGGGATGATATCGCCAACGGTCGGCGACGGTCGGAGAGTTACCCCAGGCGCATGACGGAATGAAGCAGGTTCCAGTGACATCACCACGCAGTCGAGCATGAGGGCGCCCAGCGATGACGCCCCATTTGCTGACAGTAAAAACAGACTTGGCTGAGCAAGTTTGGGCGCACCGCAGGGCAACCCTGCTTCCGTCACAACAACGCAAACAGCTGCACGGCGGTGCGGCCTTCCTACAGGTACAGAGGCTAGCAGAACCGGCGAGGACACCATGTTGATACGCATTTACAGGTTGGACGAGAACTCGCAGAAAACGTTGCTGGCAGAGCTGCACGTGGACGCGCTGCGGCTGATGCTCGTTGCCGAGGATCGCGAGGAGAACACCCGGCGCCGGGGGCGCGTCTGGGCAGCCGGCGCCGTGCCCTTCTTCGCCCAGGAATTATTGAAAACGATACAAACACGCCAGCCGCGCGAGCGCCAGAATCTGCAGGCGACCAACGTCGCCATGTCAGCGTGGCTGCACGACTCGATTTACGTTGGCGTGACACCAGAACAATTCGTGCGGTCCGACTTGAATTTCGTGGTCCTGGCCGATGGCGCAGTGGAGTGTGAGCGGATCATGAAGGTCGCATGAATGCCCGTCCAGGTAGCGCAGCCAACGTGATTTGGCAGGCGCCCTCGCCGAATAAGGCGAACGAGAGGCACGGCACAAATTTTTACTGGTTGGGCCTGTGCGACGATGCGTTTCAGTTGTCGAACCAGGATTCGTGCATAACCCGTCGCTACTGCACGATCCTCTGATCTGCCTCAAGGCCTCGCGTGCGCGCGCGCGTACGATGGGTTATGTTATTCCACTCCACATTCGATAAGCAGAATCTCGCCAGGCTTGAAGCGCTTTTGCTTGCGCATCCCATTGCCCGCAATTATTTCCAGGGCATTCTGTATGATGACCACGGTCAACCTCTGACGGAGCTGGTGATCGAGAGCGGAGCCGGGCGCTCCCTCCGACTCGATACGAAGTCCATCGGCCATCTGTTCATGATTCCGGACGGTTCGCTCGTCTCTGCCAACCGGGTAAGCGAGCGCCACGGCGCACCAGGCGGGATCGACATCCGCTACAGCAGCGTTTTTCTTGTCGAGGATGAAGAGAACAGCGTCATCGTGTATTCCAGCGAGGATGGCCCCGCCATCTGGCTCGATGCGCTGTACGTGCAATTCATTATGCTGGGCGCGCACGCGCCACGCCGGCTGATCACCGTCGCTTTCGGCCTCATGGCGATCGCCGCGTATCGCCTGGGCTTCCAGGTCATCAGCCTGTTCGGCGCCGGGCGAGGGCCGCTCACGCACGATGACGAAGAGACGCTGGTCGGCTATGCCGTGTGGCCCAAGTTTGGCTTCGACGCAGAAGTGTTACCGGTCGAGCTGGACCGCTTCCCTGAACCGGCGCTGCACCACGCTGCCACGATCCAGGATGTACGCCAGGCTGCGCCGGGATGGTGGGAGGCGCACGGCAGCGCACGCGCCATGTCTTTCGATCTAAAAGCGGGCAGCCGCAGTTGGACGATTCTGCTAAACTATTTGTACAACGCCTTGCAGGAGAATGCACCATGACTGCCGCGAAGAAAGTACCACTGAACGAAAAAGCCAGCTATGCCATTGCCACCGCGCTCCACCGTGCGAAGGTACTGGCCAAACGCCAGCCAAAGCCTGGCGAATTTGAACCCGTTAACGGGAAACTGCATGTTGTGCTGACCGGGAAACCGGTACCGCGAGGCAAAGAAGTTGAAGTCTTCGGCGAGTCCCGCATCGTCATTCCGGAATTTAAGGACTTGGCGCGGGAGTGATGCGAAACAGAGGCTGTCATGCTCTACATGGCAGCCACTGGCCATAAAGCGGCACCACAACAGCTGACCCATGGTCCTACCTTCTTAGACTTTCCCTCATACCGCCAGCAAGCGCAGCAGCATCGACGATGATCCCCAGTTAGGTGCCGTCATCGCTCACCTGCTGAAATCATCTCCCTGCACCACATCGCAAACCGTCATCCGCCAAAGTTCATGCCGACACGGTCCGCCCTGCGTCATTCAGCCCAAACCTGCAACGCTCCAAAGTGACGACGTCAGTCGCCGCGATTGCAATGGCCAGCACGCTGCGCTCCTATGCCCCCGTCACCATCCCGCCCTTGATCGCTCGGTGCAGCGTCCCGTAACGCTGAACCAGCGCCAATCAGATAGGGATTCGCAGCACGCCGATATCCAGAGACCATACTGATCGCCACGATAAGTAAGACGGTAAGAATAAGAAGATAAAAATTGGTTGATAAGAAGAAGCAATACCGGCTATTACTTATTCTTCTGCCCCAGATCAAACCGTCGGCCTCGCGAACGCCTATGCTCAATCAACAGCAGCAGCCGGAGCACATCATGCTTCCCCACGACGACATCGACCCCGAGATCATTCGGCGCATCAGTGACGCGGCCGACCAGCTTTTCAACGAAGGCGGACACAATGCAGTGCCCAGCGTCGACGCCGTGCGGCGCCGCGCCCGCGCCAACATGAACCATGCATCGCTGGTGATGCGAACCTGGCGCCAACAGCTGAAAGCCCAGCCTGGCCCTACCGAAGAACTGATGCCGGAAAGCCTGCGCCATGTCGGCAACCAACTGATACTCAACATCTGGCGCGAAGCGACGAAGACAGCCAACACGCACCTGGCCAGCACCAAAGCGGCGTGGGAGGAAGAACGCGGTGAACTAGAAGAGTTCCGCCGCCAGCTCTCAACGGCGTTCGATGCCCAGTCACGGGAACTGAAGGAGGCGCAAGCTGCCCTGGCGACGCTCCGCAAGGAAAGCGACGAACGGACCACCGCATGCTCTGCACTAGAGCAGCGGACCATCGAAGCCGAAACGGCCCATATCGGCAGCGAGCGGGTACTGCGCCAAGCCCAGGAAGAAATCCTCGAGCTGCGCAAGCTGCTGGTCGCCACACAAGCAGCGCAGGAGCGCATCGGCCAACAATTGCAGGAACAGTTGCGCGCGCAAGTTGCTGCCGCTGAAGGCCATCTGGCCGAACAGAAAAGAACGGCCGAACAGCTTGGGCAACTACGACAGGAAGCTGGCGAACTGCGTGCCCGAGTGGCCCAGTCAACGCCTCCCCTGCCCAAGCCACAAAAAAAGACTTCGAGAAAGCCGAACGGCAAGCCGCCGTCCACGCAGGCCAGCCCTGCACCACCTCAAGGAGAATGACCATGGACACGCCCATCCTGCACCTGATCGGACCATGCCGGGACGGCAGCCCCGCGATGATCGCAGGTGATGTCGTGGCGCTGACCCGCCTGCGTGCCGCCATCGATGCTGCCATTGCGAACAGCATCGGCATGGCAGAGCTTTTCAGCTCCGACTACGAGCCTTATGATCTGCTGGTGGTGGCGCCGCCGAATATGTGGAATGTGTGCACCGTCTACGCCGGCGAAATCAATCCAGTGCGTTCACAGCGGGAAACCGTGACGCTCACGCAGTTATGGAACCTGCACAACAAGCGCCAGCGCTATACGATCGCCAGTCAGCCCTGCGAAGCCGGTCTTCGCGATTACCCGGCTAAGCACCAGCCGGCGGCCTGAGCTTTTGGCCACGACGAGAACTGAGAGGGGGCATGGAACGTCCGTGACGCCCTTACAAACAGTCCCCCTGTCTCGCTCACTCGAGATCGGGGATCCGAGGAAGACGGCAAAGCGCGGAAAGCGGTGTTTGAAGCGGGCGTTCCCGGCGCCAGGCAGTATAGAGGCGCCAGATCGTTGCCAGACCGCAGCGGACGCGCCCGAGGTAGTTCAGAGGCGGGCATATCTTGCGCACCCTCGCCGCAATGGAGCGATCGCCCTGCTCGATCTCCGGACCCACGGCAGCACGAATGCGGTCGGCGCGACAAAGACCGTGCATATATCACCCCCACCGCTGATGGCGCGTGCATATGGCGCAGCCAGATCGTGCTGTGATCCTCGCACATGGGAATGGCCGCTAGTTCACCGCCGAGAATGGAGGTCGTGTCGAACGCAACGCCTCGTTCATGCAGTTGAATATTCACACCTAGTCTGCGGCCTGTCCCTGCAAAGTGACGAGTTGCACATCGTAGCCCCTTGCCTTGAGTAGCGCAACCACGCCTTGTGGACCAGGCAAATGAGCAACTCCAGCCAAGATCACCGCCTTGCCCTGGTTCAGGACCGGAATCAAACACGGTATCCATAATGCGTTGCGCTCGGCGTGATGACCGGCCAGATGGCGACACAACGCCAGCAGCCGTCTGGTTTGCTTACACGCCCGACCGCAATGGCATCCATTCACAAACGCACCTGGCTAAATTTGAAGGTGCGCTGCAAGCCGATGCCTATGCCGGTTATGTGGTGGCCAAATTTATGTTGTGTCGCGCGCAATTGTTAGAGGGGAACGCCCGCTGAATGGTTCGTTGAGAACAACATAATTATTGGTTCCCGATGCTCACGAGAGCGTCCTCCGTAACGCTTTTCCTTCTCACCTCGCGGACATATTCCCGTAAACTCCAAGCCAACGTGCTAATTCGCGTATTACTTATGTGCGCTCTTTTTAATGACGCCGCTACACGGAAACCGAGCGGGAGTGCCCGCGACAACATAAATTTGGCCGCAACATAACCGGCGTTCGACGACGGCACGGTCCGCGAAGCTGCCTGCTGGGCGCACGGCCGACGTAAGTTCTACGATCTGCATGCGGCTCGACCGACCGTGCTGACCACCTAAGCCCTATGACGCATCGCCGAACTGTATGTGATCTAAGCCGAAATGCGAGGACAGCCACCAGATGAACGAAAGCAGGTTCGGCAAGCTCGTGCACGGCCATTGCTTGATGAGCTGGAACGCTGGCTGCGCACCACACTCGACACGTTAACACGCAAGTCCGACATGGCCTCCACAATCCTGTACGCGCTCAAGCTGTGGCCAGCGCTGCTGCGTTACTGCGACGCTGGCGCCATCGAGATTGATAACTCGGTGGCCGAACGCGCCTAGCGTGGCGTCGCCATTTGACGCGCAACTGCCCCTTCGCTGGCGACGACAGCGGCGGCGAACGCTCTGCCGCCATCTACTCGCTGATCAGCACGGCCAAGCTGAACGGTGTCGCCCCCGAAGCCTGGGTTGCGTCACGTGCTGAAGCATATCGCCGATCGTCCCGTCAACCGGGTTGATGACTTCTAGCATTGGAACTGCAACTTGCCCGCAGCCCTCTGAAATAACGTCGTTTCCCAGCGATGTGATGCCATCATCGATTAATTTGCTGCACCACTCAAGGGCACCTCGAAAAAACTCATCGGTTCTGGCATGATGTTGGCGGACCGACTCAGACCTGATTTCATGATCAAACACCGGGTGTTTGCCGACCGGGAACGCGAAGCGAAGCTCAACGAGCTCGGCGACACCTTGCGGCTTCTAGACCAGCATGTCAACTTCACGGCGCTTGCCGAATCGGTCGATCATGCAGCGCCTCCCCCCAGCCGACAGCACGGCGGTCGCCCGCCGTTCCCCACCGAACTGATGGTCCGCGTACTGCTGATACAACAGATGTTCAACCTGAGCGACGAGCAGATGGAATTCCAGCTGCTTGATCGGTTGAGCTTCCAGCGCTTTGTCGGCCTGCGCACCACCAGCCAGATTCCCGACCGCACGACGATCTGGACGTTCAAGGAGCGCCTGATCAAGGCTGGGGCCAGCGAGACCGTGTTTGACGCGGTCAACCGTCAATTGGCCCGGCATGGCTATATCGCACGCGGCGGCCAGACGATCGACGCGAGCATTGTGCAAACGCCAAAACAGTCGATCAAGAAAGACGAAAAGGACTTCGTCGCCGATCAGGCCATGCCGACCGACTGGGCGCCAGCGAAACGACGCCAGAAAGATGTCGAGGCACGCTGGACCAAGAAGCGCGGCAAGTCCTATTTCGGCTATAAGGTCTCGGCAAGCGCCGATAAGCATTACAAGCTCATTCGAAAGGTCAAGGTCAGCACTGCCAGCGAACACGACACGCTGCACTTTGAGGCGCTGATCGATTCGGCCAATACCAGCCGTGACATCTATGCCGACAAAGGCTACATCGACGGCGAGCGCGAAGCGCACCTCAAGAGCGAAGGCTGGCGCATGCACATCCAGCGCAAAGGCAGCAAGGACAAAGCACTGTCCGAGGCGCAGAAGCGACGCAACCGCCGCATCGCTTCGCCACGTGCTCGCGTCGAGCATGTTTTTGCCGGCCTGGCGCAACTGGGCGGCAAGACGCTGCGCTCGATCGGCTTGGCGCGTGCCACACTGCATCTGAACTGGAAAGCGGCAACCTACAACTTGCGCCGCTTTGTCTATCTGAAGGAGACCGGGGTCGTGGCGTTCTGACGCCCGAGGTCCGTCTGGACTGTCGAAAACGGCAGATCCGGACCGCAAAACATCACCAAATCAACATGATTTGGCGGAGCCGCCGCTATTCGGACAGCAACATGCTCAGTGCACGGCCGATATCAGTGGTAATTCGAAGTTCCCTCAAGACGTCACTGAGAAAACGCTTATCTATGACATGCGACCGTAGGAAATAACTATGAACCATTTCTTTTGACTATCGAATTAGAAGTTTTAGCCTTTTTATGACCTACTCATGCGAGTCCATTGACGAGACCAACCGATGAATCGCTTTGTAAAATTTAAATTATTGAATTTATAGATTCCCTTTTATTTCCCATACAGATGAAGTTTACCGGTAATATTAGAGTGTGATCATTAATTATTATTACTGCATGGACAACTTGCGGACTCAGTAATTGCCCTCGCATCTTCTCTAAAAGGTGGAACAGAAATGGTGAATTATCGTATATCAGTGACGGATGAGCTCGAGCGTAAGGCATTGATCCAAGCAAGAGCGATCGATGCTGCGAACACGAGAATTGAATTTAATTTTCGCAATGGCAAAGAGCCATTGAAACTCATTCACGTACCCATCGGCTTGCTTCTTTACCGTCTGGAAAACTACCGCACTAGAGACAAACAGCTGAGCTTGATAGCAAAGCAGAAATATCAAAAGGGGTTCTTCGATCCCGGTCGCCGTGAGGACGTCTCCGTACAGTCTGCACAGCACGAGATATTACTTGAAGAGGCGATGCAAGGTAGAGGTGACTCGATCAAGCCCATTTACGGCGAACTCATGCGGGTTCGCAAGCAAACCGAAGATCTAATCATCTCCAGTGACGGCGTGATCTTAAATGGTAACCGTCGGGTGGCCGCAATGCGAGAGCTGTACGCACTCGACCCGACTACGTACGCTACCTTCAGCGAAATACTCTGCGCGGTGTTACCGCGCAATGCTTTAGCCGACGAGATCCGGTCACTGGAGATAGCTCTGCAGATGCAGCCGGACACAAAGCTTCCTTATGAATGGACGGCACTAGGGCGCGCCGCACGGGATCTTCTGAACGATAAAAAATCTGAGGACGAAATTGCTGTTCAGATGAATCGCGACAAGAAGGATATCTCACGCGCGATCGCAAAATTGGAAGCGGCAGATCTGTATTTGATGGAGTGGCTGGGGACACCCGAAGATTACTCGATGCTGGACGAGACAGAACAAGCGTTTAATCAGATCGCGACTCGCAACAACGCTGCTGGCCGCGATCCGAACATTAAGGAAGCAACCCGATCATTTGACTTCTTCCTGGTTGAACAACGCGAATCCCTGATGGACCGTGCATACAAGTTCATCAACACAATCGAGGACAATTCGGAAGCGTTTTTGAGCCAGGTAGCGGACGCGCTGAACGTCCCCCTTGGCAAGAAAAACATTGGTGCCACATCCGGTCAACATGCCATCCAGTTTGAGGACGATTTGCAAGAAGAGATCGACTATGCTCCCCTGCTAGATCGCCTGCAACAAGCTCGCGAGACCACCGCCGACAAGGAAAGCACTTCTCTCATCATCCAAGGCGTCTGTATCGCGGTTGGAGAGCAGGACCGCAACAAAGACAGGGCGGCACTTCGATTCGCGCAGGAAGCGCTCAAAAAGCTTAACGCCATCGACCTTACAACTGCGGGCGCCCAAACGCACAGCGACATTGACTCACAGCTTAATGGCATCTTGGTAAAAGCCAATGCATTACTCGACGAACTCGCTGCATTTGGATATTCCGGTCGGGCAAAATGACTACTCCACAAATTGTAATTTCTTACGACGATCAACACGCTGAAGGAGTTTTTCAACGAGGTGCCGGCGTGCCGGATGGCGTTTGGATACGGCTTCGTGAACAGGCGAATCTGGATGACAGTGGCGTTACCTACACTGCGGATACTGTGCGCATAGGGTGGCCATCAGCACTGAGCGTCCTACGTATCATCAGCGGCCTGCAGGGCAAACACGGCTTCGTCCTTACTCCCGATGAGAGTTCATCTCAGCGCATCAATCAGTTCATGCGGGAATACCACGCGGTACGTCGGGGCGCTGCGGTTACCGCAGATTTTCAATCTGGCGCCGGCATTGACGAAGTCCTCGATTCATCTGACTGGGATTTTGGTAAGCGTCGCCTTAAACCCTATCAGGTCACGAACCTGTTGCGCCTCACGTCCCTGCCACATGGGGCTAACTTCTCTGTTCCTGGCGCGGGCAAAACAACAGTCACCTGGGCCCTTCACTTGCTGATGAAGGCGCAAGTGGAATGTCTTTTGGTCGTGGCGCCACGCAGCGCTTTTCCGGCTTGGAACGCGGTCATCGGAGAATGTATGCGCGATGACGCACCGCATGCGACGCTCGAGCCCTTCACGGCGCTTGTTGGTGGAGAGGCGCAAATTTCGACGCTACTGACTAACAAAGCACGCCGCTTCATCATTTCTTACGACCAGCTAATCCGCGTAGAAAAGCTTATCGAAGGTCTTCTCTCAACCCGACTTACCCATCTAGTATTGGACGAATCACATCGCATGAAAGAAGGCTACCAGTCCAAGCGAGGAGCGACATTACTTGGCATCGGACACTTGGCAAAACGGCGCGACATTCTGTCCGGGACGCCCATGCCCCAAAGCCCACAAGATATGCTTTCGCAGTTGAATTTTCTGTGGCCAGGGGTGGGGCTCGGAACGCGCATTGCTCGCGGTGAAGCCCCGCGATCAGTACTCGGGACTTTATACGTACGCACGACAAAAAGTGATCTCGAACTGCCTGAGCGTGAGAGTAAATTTGTTGACGTTGAGATGCTACCCGCGCAGCTAGCGCTGTACAGCGTGTTACGCGATCAATTGCGTGCCAGGTCTAGCGTCATGCGGATTGGGGCAACAGGTTTTGATCTTGCGAGGGCTCGCAGGTCAGTGATGCGATTGCTTCAAGCAGCAACAGTACCCGAGGCGCTGGCCGGTGCATTCCATGATGACCAGCTCCCTGCACTGGTCCGAGCAGCGATGCAGGAGGGTCCCTCTGCGCGAATTCTCAAAGCGGTCGAAATGGCACGCGAGTTCGCGCGAAACGGCCGAAAAGTTCTCATATGGACCATCTTCACGCCAGCTATTGAAAAGCTTCGCCATCTACTCGCGGATCTGAATCCTGCTGTTATCTATGGGGCCACTGCAAGCGGTTCGGAGAATGATGAACGCACCAGGGAGGGCAACCTGAAAAAATTCAAAGAAGATGCGTCGTGTTGGGTGATGATCGCCAACCCCGCAGCCGCATCGGAAGGCATCAGTCTGCACATGCATTGCCACGATGCCATCTATGTTGACCGAAGCTATAATGCGACTCACTTTTTGCAGTCGATTGACCGCATCCACCGACTCGGTTTGCCCATGGATGTGCGTACGCAGATTTTCATCCTCCGCAATAGCTGCCCTGTAGGTTTGGGCTCGATCGATTTTTCGGTTGGCCGCAGGCTCACTTTAAAAATCCGTAATTTGCAGGAGCTGTTGGATGATCCTGATCTGCATGAGCTCGCGCTCGACGAGGAAAGTGCGGGAGCGCCGATTGACGACTCCATCAGCATAGAAGACATTGACGATCTGATCGCTGAAATCGAAAATCGCGCGTCACATCTCCCCGAGCTTTTGACCTAACTCATGGACCGGTATCTCCGCGTTTCGGCCCTTTCAGCCTACCTGAAGCTGCGGGAGGCCATGACGGCAAACCCTTTGCTCTCGCCGGATGAGGTACGTCGACTTCTCATGGCCGGCTCACACCCCCCGGTGTCAGAATGGTTGTCGCTCCGATAGTTTTGGTAAACTCGGGGGCGTTGACTGGAGCATGAATTGGCACGATACGGACAAGAATTTAAAGACAGGGCGGTGGCGAGACTGCTGCCGCCAGAGAGCGCATCGATCAAGGATGTGGCCAACGAAATCGGCGTGGGCGCGTCGACGTTGGAGCGCTGGCGTAGTGAGGCATTGGCCCAGCCAGGCCGGGAGCGCATCTGGACGGGGGCGGCGCGCTTCGATGCCGTGTTGAGCACAGCATCGATGGACGAGGCCAGCAAGAGCGCCTGGTGCCGTGCCAACGGCGTCTACCCGCAAGAGCTGGCGGTATGGCGCGAGAATGCGATGTCTGCCTTGTCCGGTGACGCGGTACCACGCACCAGCGCTCAGGAGGCGAAGCAGGACCGGCGCAAGATCAAGGAACTCGAACGCGATATCCGTCGCAAAGACAAGGCGCTGGCCGAAACCGCAGCGCTGTTGGTGTTGTCAAAAAAAGTCGCGGCGATCTTCAACAGGGACATGGGCGAGGACGAATGATCGGCCTCGAAGATCGCCAACGCATAGCCCAGGATATCGGCGCAGCGCACGCAGACGGAGCAAGGTTGTACAAGGCCTGCGCGGTCGCTGGCATCGATGTGCGGACATTGCAACGCTGGCAGGTGGGTCAAGGACTGGTCACCGGCGACTTGCGGCCATCTGCGGTGCGCCCCGCGCCTGCGCACGCGCTCAGCGCCGACGAGCGCGCGCAGGTACTGCAGGTGGCCAACGAGGCGCGTTTCGCCGATGTGCCGCCAGTGCGGATCGTGCCCATTCTGGCCGATGAAGGCGTGTATGTTGCGAGCGAATCGACCTTCAGCCGCGTGCTGCGCGCTGCGGGTCAGGCGACGCACCGCGGGCGCGCCAAGACGCCGCGCAAGACACGCCCACCCACCACCCACGTCGCAACGGCGCCGCGCCAGGTCTGGTGCTGGGACATGACTTACTTGCCGGCCAATATCGCCGGGCGATGGTTCTACCTGTACCTGATTCTTGACCTGTACAGCCGTAAAATCATTGGCTGGGAGGTTCATGGCGAGGACGATGCCGATCATGCCGCGCACCTGGTTCGCCGTACCGCGTTCGCCGAAGGGATCGCCGCTAGCGCCACCAAGCCGGTGCTCCATGGCGACAACGGCGCCACGCTCAAGGCGACGACGGTGCTGGCGATGCTGCATTGGCTGGGGGTGAAGCCGTCGTACTCGCGGCCACGCGTCAGTGACGACAATGCGTTCGCCGAGGCGTTGTTCCGCACGGCGAAGTATCGACCGGAGTTTCCTGCCGACGGCTTCACTGACCTCGACGCCGCACGGGCATGGGCCATGCGCTTCACCCACTGGTACAACTTTGAACACAAGCATAGCGGTATCAAGTACGTCAGCCCGGCACAGCGTCACGCCGGTGAGGATCAGGTGATTCTGGAGGCGAGGCACGCCGTGTATCTCGCCGCGCGGCAACGCAACCCGGCGCGCTGGTCGGGGGATACGCGCAACTGGACACCTGTAGGCCCAGTGACCCTGAACCCTGAACGAGACAGCGTTGTGGATCTGGCTGCCAGCATGGAAGGAGTAAGTCAAAAAGCTGCATGAGTCGGGCGACAACTACCTTGACATCCACCGACACATGGGCGGCGAACTCGATTGGGACTCTGCAAAATTCCTCAACGACAGATTGGACATCAACGTATCAGGCAAGCGAGCTGAGGTTTTTCAAAGATGTATTCTAGCGCTGGTCGAGCTTGAAGCACCTACTTGGATTGCCAGCCTATTTAACGGACGAGAGATCGCTGCCCGTACGCTGGAACCTGATGTGCTTCAGTGCTTTCAAGTCGCTGGTGCGTTCGCCCCGGTGCCTGACGCGGAAACCGTACGTTGGCTCGACAGGTTGGGCCAAGTTGCGTTATCCCAACGCGATATGCGAAACATTGAAATCGGACGAAAAGCCGAGAGGTTGGCGTTAGAGTACGAGCGCCAACTAGTTGCGATGGCAGGTATCAACACACCCGTCGAATGGATATCATTGAACGAAAATTTTGCAGGCTACGACCTCAAGTCATGGGTGCTCATCGATGGACGTGTGATGCCAAAACTGGTCGAAGTAAAAGGATGCTCCAGCGAGAGTCGAACCATTTACGTCACGCGAAATGAATGGGAGGTGGCAAACACCGTTATTTGCCCATTTGTGTTTCAGATTTGGACTTTGCCCTCCGAGCTGATGATTGAGATTTCGGTCGAGGAAATGCGTGCTCACATGCCTTTTGACAGTGGAAATGGCCGCTGGCAAACAGCGCAAGTTCATCTAACGTAAAATAGCTAGATCTCCGGCCTAATTATATCTATGATTACGGCACCAGTATCCTTTGCAGATCAACATGACATCCCTGAAAATTCTCAAGACAGCTTCTTCCGCAGTAGCAAACGTTATCAACCCCAACGGCCCTTCTGTGCTGTTCCACGGAGATTGTATGAAGCTGGTTGACGCGCTGCCACAGGAAAGCATTTCGATGGCAGTCAGCTCTCCGCCGTACTGCATGGGAAAAGAATACGAACAGAGTGAAGATATCAATGTTTTCATCGAGTCGCATGAGCTTCTCTTTCCGGCTTTAATAAAGGCACTTCGTCCTGGAGGAAGCCTGTGCTGGCAAGTGGGTTATCACGTCAAAGATGGCTCCATCACCCCATTGGATTATTTGGTGTACGACTCGCTGCGAGCCTTCCCTGAAATGAAATTGCGCAACCGTGTCGTATGGACCTTCGGACACGGACACCACTGCAGCAATCGTTTCAGTGGCCGCCATGAAACGATCCTCTGGTTTACAAAAGGGGATGAATACGAATTCGACTTGGACGCAGTACGCGTCACTCAGAAGTATCCAGGAAAGCGCCATGCCAGCGGGCCCAAGAAAGGGCAACTGAGCGGAAATCCATTAGGTAAAAATCCTGGCGACGTTTGGGATATACCTAACGTCAAAGCCAAGCACGTTGAGAAGACTCATCACCCTTGCCAGTTCCCGGTGGGACTTGTTCATCGACTGGTGCGAGCGCTTACCAAACCTGGTGATCTTGTGCTGGACCCGTTCTGCGGCGTGGCCTCTTCGGGAGTTGCAGCTCTATCCCTTGGCCGGCGATTTCTGGGTGCCGAGATTATGGACGACTACGTTCAAATAGGTAAAGAGCGGTTGATGGCGGCAGCACGAGGTGAAGCGGAATTTCGTTCTGCGGACCAAGAGATTTATATCCCCGACCCAAAAAGTAAAGTGGCCAGACGACCGACCGCTTCGGAGTGGATGGAGCACGCTGTTAGCCTGAGCGTACAGGCGACTCTCAGCGCTTAAGAAGCTGATTTCCTAGTTGGTTCCAGTAAATATTGGTTCCGCCTAGCTGATCTGCTGATGACTGAATTCAAACGACACGAGCCTGTCAGAAATTTTGTGTGAAGGAAGTCATACGATAAAAATTATCCCTGGAAAGGATACGTATGACGATCGACAAAGCCACTCTAGACAAACTGCTTGAGGCGTAGACCCGAGCAACCCGCAATCCATGTTCACCGACGCCGGGCTGTTAGGCCAGTTGAAAAAAGCGCTTGCAGAAAGAATGCTTCAGGCAGAGCTAAAGCCATCGTGGCCTGACTCACACCAACCGGCCTCCACGAAAGCCGGGGCGATTCAAGTGGGAGGGACGTCTGCGAATGCAGAGGAGACTTCTCTGGAAATTGCCTAACTCAGCAAAGTGCTGGAAGGCGAACTATCCTAAGAGCCCTGCGCGAATTTATGCTGGAATTTCGTAGCCGTTCCGTACCGCAAAAACGCTCGCTGCGGATAACAACGATAGGTCTAATTCACTATTATGCTTCTGCAGCAACTTTGCGCAGTGAGTAGGAAGAGTTGCAGGGATATTCGTGGCTCGCTCGAGAGGAGCAAGGCACTCACCATCAAAGGTAGAGAAGAAGTAACGGCGCCCTTTAGATCCCATAGAAAGGAAAAGATCGAAAATGATCCGGCCGCGCACGCCGTCGTTGCGCAAATCAGTTTCTAAAGCCGTCCGTTGTTCAAGCGGACTGCGGACGCCATTTGCCAATACGACGGCCTGAAAACCGTCGATGGTATGCATCTCCACTATATAGAACGTCTTCATGCCCGAATTTTAGCACACGACGACTCGACAAAGTCAAGCACACGGTAGACGACATCTCGCGCCTCTTCAATGGTCTCGAGTAGCCGAGTGTTTTCAGGATCGAAGCCCATGTGAGACAACGTATGCCGCTCAGCGTGGTAAATGCTATATCCCTCTTCCATAATTGGTGCCAGCTCGGGGCCGACATGGAGTGCCGGCACTGGAAGCAATACCCACTTGCCTCCCTTCTGCTCGAACCATTCTCCAATATTGACGCGTTCTTCAGGAACGCGGCCGCGAGTGCAGTAGAGTTGCTTCAAGTACCCTTCCAACCCACGTACCGCAGGGTAGGCAACGCCGCAATAATCTTCTAACTTCTGCGGAGTTCGCGTCATTGCGAGGGCCGATGACAAGTGACGCCGGACCGGCTCATTGAGCCAGTCGTGGGACGCAGGCAATCGCGCGATAGATTGAGCCTTCACCTCTTCGACTGTCATCGGGACTGAGAAAGCTTCAATATCTAATGACAGTGCAGCTGAGCTAGGGAGCAGGACGCGCAAAATTTCCATCACCAACGAGGCGACGTGCGCATTTAAACCTTGCACCAACAGGGTCGAAGTCGTCTTGTAGTGAGTAATCGCAACTTTATCGTGGCGCGGCCCTTGCCAGCGCTTCAGGACCCGCTGTGCATTCTCATCAGAAGCACATTGCTGTACGACCCCTTGGCTAACCAGGAACTCCTCTACTTGGACCAACGTAGCTGCAGGAACCTTCGGTACAGAGACGTGCAGGCTTTGATTGCCTCCATAGCAGCACTTATCTGCTACTTCAGTGGCCATCTCCTCAAACACTTTCCGGTCTTTCCCCGCCGAAAAACCAATCGTCGCCCCCTTAGCCGTCGCGAAAACTCTAAAAAATACCTCGCGACCGAGATGAATCCCAGTGAACCGAACCGTCTTCTCGTTTTCTTTGGTAACGTTCAGATATTCGACCCCGTATGCAATCAGGCAACCTTCGATCTTGTCATCGTGGAGGCGCAGTCCTTTGAATTCTTTATGTTGTACATTCATCTACTTTATCACCAAGTCAAACAATCAGATATGTGTTGCAAGTAACTTATCCATTGTAATACGGCTTAACCGAGAGTAGCAAAACTTCGATGGTATTTGGCAAATTTGCATTGGCAAAAATTACATTTCGATTGTACTATCCCGGCGTCTTGACGCTTTAGCAAAATTTCCAAATATCAACTCAGTTGAGCCGCAGCGGGTCACTGATGACCCCAATTAGGATCAAGAGCTGTGTTGCTATCTGTCATAAACCGATAATTTCGCTAACCAATTTTTTCTGGGAGTCAATCACTCCAAGTTTATGCCCAGATTCGTTTGCTCACTCTGACAGCGCCGATTCCTTGTTTGTTTGTCATCACAACCTCCGATGGTGAATTTCTACATATATTTTACACATTTCAAGTAGCATGGCGAAGGCGTGTCAAGAGACGCATCTGTTGCGCTGCTGCAGGCGGTAGCCTGCGCGTTAGACAGTGCTGCATTTCAGAAATCCTAGAAGCATCCAATTACAGAGGAAATCGTGGGGACCTTATTTTTCCAGATGTGGGAGCCACATCGCAGATCGCTCATTAAGGCTCATTCTTTCTATTTTTCCCAAGCTATGACGCGCCTCTTGGGTCAGTTCGAAAACATAGACGAAGAGTCCAACCAGGAGAACGATCGTTGGCTGGCCGAGCAGGCTAGCTTTTTTGACCCCGAACGCGACGATCCGAGCGACCACTTCCAGAGTGCCTACGACGCAAGTATAGAGTTCCACCAAATGCTATGGGAAATGCGTGAGACCACGCAGCTATCCATAGTTGCAGGCATTTATCATCGGTGGGATAAGCAACTCCGAGATTGGTTAGTGAAGGAAGCGCGCCACGCAATCGGCCACACGGAAGTTGCGAAGGCTATATGGCGCGCGGACTTCCCCGCAACTATGGATCTGATGGAGAGTATGGGTTACCAGGTTCACAACTCTGCATTTTTTGGTAAGTTGGATGCTTGTCGCCTTGTTGTCAACGTTTACAAGCATGGTCCTGGTATTTCCTTAACCGAATTGAAGCGCAATTATCCACAGTACCTTAGTCACGCATTCCAAACTGACCTCCCTACCGATGTCGAAAGAATGGGATATACCAATCTACGGGTGACAGATGATCATTTACGCGAATTTTCCGATGCCATCATCGAATTTTGGATGAGGATGCCACAGGAGGTTTCGGAGCTCGTCAACGCGCCTGAATGGCTCGTGAAGGCGCATGAGAAAGATTTAGCTTCTACCCGACGTTCATTGGAATTGCGACAAACTGAGGGGCACCATTTCTAGTGTCATATGCATGCACCTGTGCTAGAAGGGGCGATGCCCTTGGCAAAAGCATCGCTTCCCAGCTACTTAATGCCCTTACCCGTCTCGAGCTTCTGTGGGACGAGAAAGCTGTGTACTATCACTTCTGTAGTGATCCTGATACAACAAAGTTCCGAGCCGTTGCCATTGGCTCGACTTAAACCTTAAAAATTCGAACTGCGCAATATTTTGCAGCTTTTTCTTGTGCTCGGAACTCGACAGAGCCTGACCGCTTTCAATAATTTTTCGAAGACAAACGATCTGCCCGTTGATTGCCGTCGGTGAAAGCAACGGAGAACGAGGGGTGGTATCTAAATCCCATACCTGAGGTCCATATGCAAGTTTGACCTCAACGAAAAATTCATTGATTTTATCAACGCAGAACTTGATGTACTCTTCAAGAAGTTCCCCTTCCACCCCGGGCCTAGCGCCCTTAAGCTTATCTTTTTTCTCATTTCCCCAAGCAGTGAACAAAGAGTCGGCACCTTCAAGTTTTACAATATAAACCAATCCGTAGCTGACGATCGACGACACCTTAATCTTTGTCGGGCTATCGAAGAAACTCGCCTGAAGCATATTTTTATAAGGACCACGTCGGCCCAGTTCTTGAATCACCCTTTTTGCGATAGCAGTACTGGAGTAGGGCTTAAGGATGACTTCAATATCATGTTTCAACGCAGACCTGGCGCGGGCCTGATTATCATTAATTTCTAAAAATAGCTTTGCTTCGAAAGCGCGCCGCTCAGCTAGCCCCGTTCCCTCAGGATACACAATTCCAGTGACCATAAGATTTTGGCGTTTACGAAGAATCTTGATTTCCTGTTCCGCTCTATCTGAACCCTCGTGATAGCAAAATACGCGATGTTGTCCATCAACTAAGCCGATTGTGTCATAGCCATCGGGGATCTGTACATCCACAGCTTGCACCCTTGAGCTATCGACTCTGCTACCGCTTTTACCAGTGCTTCGTGCATTAAGCTTAGTTTCTGGAGGCAATGTGACAATTATATTATTTACAAAAACTCGTTTTTCGGTCACAAGGTAGCGGCGCATCTCTTTAATCTTTTTTGCTATCAATATGCGTTGATAGAGGTGTGATTCCTCTCGCCAGCCGTCGCGTCGCAAGACGTAACTCCGCGCGATTAAGCGCTCCGGGTCTGCGTAAAACGATACGACCTTATATCCGGAGGGGTAGTGACTGCTTCCATCAGGAAGCAAAAACCCCTCGTAAGTCAGCAAAGTATAGCTATTGCTAAGCGCTTGCTCACCGACCTCATCGTGGTTAAAGCCAAGAAACTTTAAAAATTCGATCCTTGCTGATTTTTCAATTGTCCCCACCAACGCCTGAAAATATTTCGCTGTGGCCCCATGTATAAATTTAAACTCAGGGCATGCATTCATCAATTCATCCGATGGGTCAAATTTCGAAGCATAAAGTATCTTAATGCGGCATGCTGCCTTGGGATACAAAGGGTTAATTGCCGTTTTTAAATTAGGGAAAACTGCCTCCGCGTAGGTAAGAAACTTTTCGGCATCGTCTAATATTAGGTCATAAAGAACCTTCTTTTTGAGAAGATGACCGGAATCCGGCTTACCGACGGTGTATTCCACAACAAGCACTACATTCTCGAAGACAAATATCCCATCTAGCTCTCCGTTCCTACCCTGATAAGTCACTTGAGTGCCGTCGGTCTCGACGTGAGTAAAGCCCAATTTTCGAAAAAGCTCATGAAATCCTTTTTCATGAGCTTTCTGCTGCCGCTCATGAACTTGCGCCTGTGTTTTAACCCGAGGAACCTTAGGTTTGACTGCTACTTGCACTTTAGGAGTGCCACGGGGAGGTCTGGCCATACGCTCTTCAAATCCTATAAATTTTTGCACCCATGATCGCGTTAAATCCAGGTCGTCACCATGAGTGGCACACCGGTCGGATAAAGTTGACGCACGCATTTTCGCTGCTTCCAGCAGTACCGCTATTCTAGTTGCATCTGAACTACTCAAAGCATCTTTTGACGCATTTTTTTGCAACATAAACACCTCGGTAAAACGATCATAAGGATGAGTATGGTTAGCAGCGGCACGCAATCCGCGTAAGAACAGAAAAGCAGGACTATCGCAGTGAGAAAATCGAGTGACATCTGGAAGACCCTCTGGCCGACACTGCGAGTCTGCGATCGTATGCGGGTTGCTTTGCCCCGGATCGTGCGCTGCTTGCGGATTGGATTCAGGCCAGCAGAATGCTTCTGCGTGGGTATTTCGGTCCATCGTGCCCAGTTTGATAGGGTGGCCGGAATCACTGGTCACGATACCGGAATGGCCGGTCACGATACCGGAACGGTGTCGTAGCACGCCGGGATGATGTTACGCATATAGCAACCGAGAGGGTACGCTTCCAGCTTTTTTCTGGAAATAGCGTGCAATTAAGTCGTTCATGCAATACATAGAGTTTCGCGCGCCAGCGGCGCTGGAGCAGATCCGGCGAGTTCTTGCATTACCGGTAAAGAAAACGGCTAGCCGCCTGGTCAAACATCTCACAGCAGAAGAACTACAGGCCATCCTGAACGCTCCATTACCAACCGACCGGGATGAAATCCGAGATCGAGCCATGATTCATTTGTGTTTCGCCGGCGCATTGCGCGTTTCTGAACTGACTGGACTGCTTATGGCTGATTTCACGCTTCAGCCTCAAGCAAGCGTTATCGTCCACGGCAAAGGACGCCGGCAGCGATGTCTGCCCTTACGTAACACCATCTCATGCGCAAGTGGGCACGATAGACCGGAATGGGTGGGCACGTTCACCGAAATACGCATCTGCGGCCAGCTTGGCCGATCCCACGCTGGCCTGCCCAAATCTGGCCTCCACCGCCTCCACCGACATGTCGCGCACCGGTTCGCCAGGCAGTCCACGTTCGCCCCAGGCCCGCCACGCGATGATCTCACGATCACAACAGCCTTTCATGAAGACGCCGGTCAGCACTTCGCCGTTGTCGCAAGCGATCTCAAAGCCGTCGGAGCACCAGCGTTGGTTCGATTCAGCCATCGCCACCACACCGTCATGCACGCGGCTACTGACAGGGCGTTTAGGTGCTTTTGGCAGCAGCAGACGGTTCTCTTTCATGACCCGATAAAAGCGCTTATGGTTGATCGTTTGCAGCCCCATCAAAGCGCGTGTATGGTTGACCAAAGCGCCTGCACGACGATAGCCATACGTCGGCAGTGCGGTGATCTCGGCGCGTACTGCTTCGACCAAAATCGCGTCAGCAGGTTGAAGTAATGTCTGTACGGTGCGGCCATCGGTCCAGCAGGCGGGCCGAACCATTATTTGCGAAACGTGTGAGCGCGCTACGCCAAGGGCAGAACAAACCGGCTTCACTGGTCGTCCTTGCCTGACAAGGGCGAGCGCGCAATCCACTTTTTTTCGCGAGCGAACTCGACGGCCTCCTTGAGGATTTCCGCCTCCATCGTCTTCTTGCCGAGCATGCTCTGCAGCTGGGCAATCTGGGCGCGTGCGGCGGCTAGTTCACTCGCCGGTACGACCGACTCACCGGCAGTGACCGCCGTCAGCGCGCCTTCGCGCTCAAGCTTACGCCAGTTGAACAACTTGCTCGCCCCCACGCCGTGCTTGCGCGCGACCAGCGACACGTTCATGCTCGTAAGTCTCGCGCACCAGTGCCGCCTTTTCCTCGGCTGACCAGCGCCTGCGACGCTCCTCGCTCACTGTCACCACTTCGATTGTTTGCTTGTTCCTAGTCATATGCACAGTCCTATTCCTATCCGTAAGAATAACGCATTGGCTGTGTCCGGGGAATCAGGGGGCTATCTCAGGCTGTGCCCAGGGAATCAGGGGCGCTATCTCACGGGGTGTCGTCATTACCCTACTTTCTATTTGTTGAACTTACGCAGAAATTGCTGGTAGCGATCAGCTAATCTAGCAAAGCGCTCAAAGCGCAGCGCACACGTAGCCCCCTACCATCGTTTACCTCACCGAGGCCGTCATAAAATGACCGCAAGAAAATGGCACACTCCCCGTCGACAACAGCTTTCCACGACCGCCGCGCCACCACGCGTAGGGCCTCGGACGCGCCAGACTGTAGGCTGCTGAGGCTTCAAGACGTCCTCACCCTCTGCGCCATGAGCCGCACCAGCATCTACGACGCAATCAAACACGGCCAGTTTCCCGCCCCCATACACGTCCACGGCCGAAGCACACGCTGGGTCAGCAAAGACGTCCACGACTGGCTGGCGGCACGCATACTGCAGCAGCGAACGAAGCACGAACGGCCGCAGTAGCAATGTCCAGGGCGTTTAAACGGCGCTCAGCGCCTCACGCGTCACGACGTCCAGATAATCTGCCCACGCCTGCATCATCACAGCTCTCTCGTCGAGATAGGCCGCCCGATCATAAGCACGCTGCACCTTGTCCTTCACCACGTGCGCCAACTGCCGATCGACGGGTTCATGGCGGTATTTCAGCGTCTCCTTGATCGTGCTCATGGCCAGCGTTCTAAAGCCATGTCCTGTCATATCGCCTTTGTAGCCCATTCGTTCGATGACTTTCAGGATCGTGTTGTTACTCATCGGGCGGGAGTGGTCCCTCATGTTAGGAAACAGCAGCGCACCGCCACCGGTAAGCTTTCGTAGCTCCTCGATCAATTCAACCGCCTGGCGCGGCAGCGGAACAACGTGATCAACCTTGATCGGGTTCAGGTGGCGCTTCCCCAGCTTCATCCTTTTCCACGGTATTACCCACTGCCTGGTGCCGGGAGGCAGCTCGGACCATGGAGCCTCGATCAATTCGCTGGTTCGGATAAACACAAGCATCATCAATCGCACCGCCAACAAAGTAACCCTACCCGTGCGCGCCTCGTTGCTATGCAAAGTACGGAGGAATCTCGGTAACTCCTCGCTCGTAATCGCGGGAAAGTGACCCGGCGACACCGGCTGCAGAATGTCCACCATGTCGGTCACAGGATTACGGTCAGCAATTCCTGATTGAATCGCATAACTGAAAATTTGACGGCAAACGGCTCTCTGGCGCTTGGCAATTTCTACTGCGCCACGGGTTTCGATCTTGCGCAGGACGGCGATAATACGCCGATGAGGTAGCCCCATAATCGGCTCGGGTCCGATGTCCGGGAAAATATCCTGTTCCAGTCGATGCAGGACGTTCTCCGCATACTGCGGAGACCAAGTTTTCATTTTATTGGCATGCCAGTCCCGGGCGACTCGCTCGAAGGTGTGTGCACGCTGGTCAGCCGCGGCCACACGCTGCGCATCACGCTCTCTGGCAGGGTCGATGCCATCACGCAGCAACTGACGCGCCTGCGCGCGCTTGGTGCGCGCCTCAACCAGGCTGACGTCGGGATATGGGCCGAAGGTCAGCAAGTTCTCTTTGCCGTTGACCTGGCGGAAGCGAAAGCGCCAGGTCTTGGACCCGTTCGGCAACACCTCGAGATAGAGTCCATCGCCATCGGACAATTTGATCAGCTTCGCACCAGCTTTGGTGGTCTTCAGCTTGAGATCGGTAAGTGGAATGACTAGCTTAGGCATACTGCCTCCCCCGTATCAAAATTGATTTGCAGGAAGGGGATGTAATGTAGAAAGTTTTGCGGGTAGGAGTCGGCGCGGGGTAGAGGTCATACCCGCATCCATACCCACAAAACCACCGGCTTTTAGCGTACAGCTGTGAACGCTAGCGGACGCCGGATAACAAAAAACCCCCAGGCTTCACTATGAGCGGTGGGGGTTTTAGGACGCTGCTGAAGATCAGCGAACGTTTAACTGGCGGAGACGGTGGGATTCGAACCCACGATACAGGTATAAGCCGTATGCATCCTTAGCAGGGATGTGCCTTCGGCCACTCGGCCACGTCTCCTAGTCGATCACTCAACTATGTCTGCTTCACCAAACTACGCTGCAGCAGACGACCGTCATAGTATAGACCAGGACCGTTTCGGTCAAGGCTAGCCAACGGTTTTTTTAGAAATATTTATGCTTTTTCCAGTTCGAACGCTTTGTGCAGCGCGCGCACGGCCAGTTCCATGTACTTCTCGTCGATCAGTACCGAGATTTTGATTTCCGACGTCGAGATCATCATGATGTTGATGCCCTCTTCCGACAGCGTGCGGAACATCTGCGAGGCCACGCCCACGTGCGAGCGCATGCCTACGCCCACTACGGAGATTTTCGAGACCTTGGCGTCGCCGGTCACGCTGGCGGCGCCCAGTTCTTCGCGGGTGCCGTTCAGGACGTCGATGGCGCGCTGGTAGTCGTTGCGCGATACGGTGAACGTGAAGTCGGTTTTACCTTCGACCGACTGGTTCTGTATGATCATGTCCACTTCGATGTTGGCATCGGCCACTGGTCCGAGGATGTGGTATGCCACGCCCGGACGGTCTGGCACGCCCAGCACGGTGATTTTGGCCTCGTCGCGGTTGAACGCGATACCGGAGATGACTGCTTGTTCCATGTGTTTGTCTTCCTCAAACGAAATCAGGGTGCCAGAGTTGGCTTCTTCTTCGATGTCGAGCATCGGGTCGGTCAGCGACGACAGCACGCGGGTAGGTACGCGGTAGTTGCCGGCGAATTCCACTGAGCGGGTTTGCAGCACTTTCGAGCCCAGCGACGCCAGTTCCAGCATTTCTTCGAACGTGATCGCCTTGAGGCGGCGCGCTTCGGAGACCACGCGCGGATCGGTCGTGTACACGCCGTCTACGTCGGTGAAGATCAGGCATTCGTCGGCCTTCATGGCGGCGGCAATTGCCACGGCCGAGGTATCGGAACCGCCACGGCCGAGCGTGGCGATATTGCCGAGGTCGTCAACACCCTGGAAGCCGGTGATGATGACGATCTTGCCATCGTCGAGGTCGCGGTTGACCTTGGCGTCGTCGATCGACTGGATGCGGGCCTTGGTGTAGGCGGAATCGGTTTTAATCGCGACTTGCCAGCCGGCGTAGGAGACGGCTTGCTTGCCGATCGCCAGCAGCGCCATGGCCAGCAGGCCGACCGAGACTTGCTCGCCGGTGGAGGCGATCATGTCCAGTTCGCGTGGATCGGGCTGGGATTGAATTTCTTTGGCCAGGCCGATCAGGCGGTTGGTCTCGCCCGACATTGCCGAAGGTACCACGACGATGCGGTGACCGGCGTCATGCCACTTGGCGACACGCCGCGCGACGTTCTTGATACGGTCCGTCGAACCCATCGACGTACCGCCATATTTGTGCACGATTAAAGCCATAACAGAGAGTTTTCCGCTCATTAAAGGTAAATGGAACCCTAAACTCTACATGCGGCAGTGCAAAATAACAAGTCACAAAGCTCATATTCTCATACCGTATAGGCATATGCACATACAAAATTCGGCAAATGTGCCGAATTCCTACACAGCCTGCCAACGCAGCCGGATCCGCCCTGCCCCGGCACCCAAATGCTTGCAATCCATGCCGATGCCGGCGGCGAAAATCAGCTCCTTGCCGGCGTGTACCACCGGCAAACGGCCACGCTCCCAGGCCGGGATATTGAGTTCCTGGAAGTGGTACTTCAGGGGCCGAGTCGGGCGGTTGTCGGCACGTTTCAGACGCTCGCCGCCGCGACGGAACTCGATCAGTAGTGGCAGACTACGCAGCCAGTCTGCGTCAACGCCGGTCGGCAGCGCGTTTGCAGTATCAAGGCCGGTCGACAACGGATTACCGGTATCGATGCTGGACGGCGTTGAAACGATGGCATCGACAGCAGCGGTCGGAGATGCGGTGGCGTCAGCGCCCTCGCCCGGCTCCGCAGCGACCGCCTCCACCACATCGAAGTGCAATACGCCGCCGTAAGCGGGAAACGCCATCTGCGCCTCACCATTCCAGCGGAACGGCGTGCCCGGTGTCTGGTCGAACTGGTCTTCGCGCGTGCCTTCGAGGTCGGCCAGCTTGGGCGTCAGGTGCAGGCGGTCGCGGTAGCGGCGCACGTGGCAGTCGGGGTGGGTGACCAGCACTTGGGCGTCGTCGCGCGCTTCGAGCAGCTGGGTGACGGTTTCCGCCAGCCAGGCCGCGCTCGGCATGCGCAGGCCACGGGTGCCGAACCAGTGGCGCAACAGGTTGTGGATGCGGTCCAGGCTGAGCAGGCGCAGCTGACTCATGTCAAGACAGTCGCCATCGAGACACAGGGCCAGGTCTTGCTGCGCCAGTTCGGTCAGCAGGCGCTGGGCGGACTGGGCGTGCGATGCGCTGCGCGCCAGCCGCTCCTGGAAGCCGGGGAAGGCATCGGCCAGCGCCGGCATGATGGTGCGGCGCAGCGCATTGCGGGCAAAGCGCGGGTCGTCGTTCGATTCGTCGTAAATATGGGTGATACCGTGTGCGGTCACGTACTGGTCGAGTTGCTTGCGCGATGCGGTGAGCAGTGGCCGCGCCATCACCAGCTGGTCGTTGGCCAGCAGGCTGGCGGCGGTGTTGGCGGCGTCCATGCCCGACAGGCCGGCGGGTCCCGAGCCGCGCAGCAGTTGCAGCAGCACGGTCTCGGCCTGGTCGTCCTGGTGGTGGGCGGTGAGCAGCAGTTCGATGCCGTGCTCGCGGCACAGTGCGCCCAGGGCGGCGTAGCGGGCCTTGCGGGCCGCTTCCTCGGTGCCGGTCTTGTCCTTGCGCATCAACTCTACCTGGCGCGCCTGGAATGGCACGCCAAGGGCGGCGCAGGCTTGTTCGCAGTGGGCCAGCCAGGCGTCGGCGTTGGGGCTGAGGCCGTGGTGGATGTGGAAGGCGTGCAGTTCGACGCCTTGCTCGATGGCGCAGGCGTGGGCCAGGTGCAGCAGGGCCGAGGAGTCGAGGCCGCCGCTGAGGGCGATGGCGACTTTTTCGGTTTTGCCGGCTTGTGCGAGGGCGGCGCTGACGGCCTGGGCGAAGGTGCTGGCGAGCGTGGGGATTTGCTGCTTCATTGTGTGGTTCCAAATGCGAACCGGGGGCGACGCGTTTGCGTGCCCCCGGTTAGGTTCTATGGGTCCCCGCGTGCGCGGCGGTCCGCCGGTGCGGGATGACGGCTCATCGGCCAGCGATCATGACGACGGTCGCAATGCGGCTCATCGGCCAGCGCGTATGCAGGCGGCCGCATCGCAGCTTGAGAGCCAACACTGATGCTGACGGTCGCGCTGCTGCACCGGCTGACGGCGCATGCGGTCGGTTCTTATTCCTGCGGCGTGGTTTCCTTGAACTTGCCGTAGCCCAGCAGCTTCTGGTGACGGGCTTCGATCAGGTCCTTGGTTTTCATGCCGTGGAACTGGCGCAGCGAGTCGGCCAGGGCGCGCTTGAGCATGGTGGCCATGGCTTTCGGATCGCGGTGGGCGCCGCCCAGCGGTTCGTTGATGATTTTATCGATCAGGCCGATGGCTTTCAGGCGGTGTGCGGTCAGGCCCAGGGCTTCGGCGGCGTCGGCCGCGCGCTCGGACGTTTTCCACAGGATCGAGGCGCAACCTTCGGGCGAGATCACCGAGTAGGTCGAGTATTGCAGCATCAGCACCGAGTCGCCCACGGCAATCGCCAGCGCGCCGCCGGAGCCACCTTCGCCGATGATGGTGGCGATCAGCGGCACTTTCAGTTCCGCCATCACGTACAGGTTGTGGCCGATGGCTTCGGACTGGCCACGCTCTTCGGCGTCGATACCGGGGAACGCGCCCGGGGTATCGACAAACGTGAAGATCGGGATGCCGAATTTCTCAGCCAGCTTCATCAGGCGCATGGCCTTGCGGTAGCCTTCCGGCTTCGGCATGCCGAAGTTGCGCATGGCGCGCTCTTTCGTATCGCGGCCCTTCTGGTGGCCGATCACCATGCAAGCCTGGCCATTGAAACGGGCCAGACCACCGACGATGGACTGGTCGTCCGCATACGTGCGGTCGCCGTGCAGTTCGTGGAAGTCCGTAAAGATTTCGTTCACATAGTCCATGGTGTATGGACGCTGCGGGTGGCGCGCGATTTGCGCGACCTGCCAGGGCGTGAGCTTGGCGTAGATGTCTTTGGTCAGCTGCTGGCTCTTCTTGGCCAGACGGTCGATCTCCTCCGAGATGTCGACGGCCGAATCGTCCTGAACGAAGCGCAGCTCTTCGATTTTGCCATCGAGCTCGGCAATCGGTTGCTCAAAATTGAGGAAAGTCGTTTTGGTCATTGTACCTCCGGGATTATTCTTGGCTGCGCCCATCAATGATCGATGAGCCTGCTTCAGGCGGGCAAGGACTGGACTCAACCCAGGCCTCACGCAGCAATTAGAGTGGTTATTCTACAGGAACCGGGTCCAGACTACGCCATAAGTACCACGTTGCCACGGTGCGCCAGGGTTCCCAGTTGGCCGAGACTTCGCGCGCATCGCTGCGCGAAACAGGTTCACCTGAGAAATAGTTCTGGCTGATGCCCTGGATCAAACCAGGATCGTCGAGCGGCAAAACATTGGGGCGCAGCAAATTAAATATCAAAAACATCTCTGCTGTCCAGCGCCCGATACCACGAATTTGCACCAGCTCGGCAATTACGGCTTCGTCTTCCATCTGGCCCCACAGGGCGCTGTGGACGCGTTTGTTCTTGAAGTGGTCGGCCAGGTCGAGAATGTACTCGGTCTTGCGCTTGGATAAGCCGCAGGCGGACAGCTGCTCGGCGCCGGCCTTGATCACTTGCGCGGGCGTGCACTTGGGACACGCGAGCAGCAGCTTGCGCCAGGCGGCGTCGGCCACCTTGGGCGTGACCTGCTGGCCCACGATGGAGCGCGCCAGCGTGGTAAACGGGTCGTCGTGCCCCACCAGGTGCAGGTCGCCGAACTGCGGGATCAGCTTTTTCATGATGCGATCGCGCTTCATCAGCTCGATCTTGGCCTGTTCCCAGTACGGCGGCACGGCCGATAGCGGACCGGCGGAATCGGGCGCGGAGGCCCCGTTATCCTTGGCGGTGACCATTATGCGCGGCGCCAGTTGGTCGTGCCGTCGGGTTTGTCCTCGAGGATGATGCCGGCGGCCAGCAGGTCGGCGCGGATCTGGTCCGATTCGGCGAAATTGCGCGCCTTTTTGGCAGCTGCCCGCTGCGCGATTTGCGCGGCAATGGCGGCGTCGCCGGTGGTATCGGTTTCACCGACAGCCGCCTGCAGGAATTGCTGGGCGCTGCGGCCCAGCAGTCCAATCACGTCGGCCAGGCCTTTCAATTGGCGCACCAGCGCCGGCGACTTGCTCTTGTTGATCTCGCTGGCGAGGTCGAACAGTACGGCAATCGCCACCGGCGTGTTGAAATCGTCGTCCATCGCTTGCGCAAAGCGCACGGCGTGGGCTTCGGTCCAGTCGAGGTCGGCGCCATCACCGTCCACGCCGTCAAGCGCGGTGTACAGGCGCGTCAGGGCCACGCGGGCGTCATCGAGGTGGGCATCCGAGTAATTGAGCGGGCTGCGGTAGTGGGCGCGCATGATGAAAAAGCGGATCACTTCGGCATCGAATTTTTTCAGCACGTCGCGGATGGTGAAGAAGTTGCCCAGCGATTTGGACATCTTTTCGTTATCGACGCGCACGAAACCGTTGTGCACCCAGTAATTGACCATGGTGCGGCCGAACGCGCCTTCGGACTGGGCGATCTCGTTTTCGTGGTGCGGGAACTGCAAGTCCGCGCCGCCGCCGTGGATGTCGAAATGTTCACCGAGCAACGCCGAGCACATGGCCGAGCACTCGATATGCCAGCCCGGACGGCCCTTGCCCCACTTGGAGTCCCATTTTACTTCTTCCGGCTCGGATTCCTTCGACGCCTTCCACAGCACGAAGTCGAGCGGATCGCGCTTGCCGGTGTTGACATCGACACGCTCGCCGGCGCGCAGGTCGTCGAGCGACTTGCCGGACAGGCGGCCGTAATTAGAGAAGTTGCGTACCGCGTAATTGACGTCGCCGTCCGTGCCCTGGTAGGCCAGGTCTTTTTGCTCGAGCGTTTCGATCAGCGCCAGCATTTGCGGCACGTATTCGGTGGCGCGCGGCACCAAGGTGGGCGGCAGAATGCCGAGCGCGCCCGTGTCTTCGTCCATGTATTGCGTGAAGCGCGTGGTCAGCTGCGAGATGGTTTCGCCGTTTTCCACCGCGCGGCGGATGATTTTGTCGTCGATGTCGGTGATGTTGCGGGCGTACGTAACGTCGTAGCCGGTAGCCAACAGCCAGCGGTACATCACGTCGAACGCCATCATCATGCGCGCGTGGCCGATGTGGCAGTAGTCATAAATGGTCATGCCGCACACATACATGCGGACTTTGCCAGCCTCGATGGGAACGAACGTCTGCTTGTCACGCGCCAGCGTGTTGTAAATCTTTAAATTACTCATCGGACTCTTGCGTATTCTTGTCGTGATGCCACGTGCTTCGACAATACGAAAGCCGGGCGCGGCACCTTAAGGGCGCACCTGGATTCGCTTTGCCTTGGAAGACTGCCGGGCCTCGGTAGTGTTATTGTTTCCACCTGCCAGCAGGTAGAATGGCATGGTTTTGGAGAAGTATAGCATTGATAAAAACCGCATAGTCCACTAAAGGAAGTCCACATGCATCAAACCCAGCCTTCATTGTTCGGCCGTGTCGGCGCCCTGCTCGCCGGCCTGGCCCTGTCCGGCGCTGTCGCCATGACCGCTACCGCTGCAACAGCAGCCCCGGCCGAGCCGGCCACCCACCCGCAGGTGGAACTCAAGACCACCATGGGCAACATCGTGCTGGAGCTGGACCGCGAGAAAGCGCCGAAGTCTGTTGACAACTTCCTCGCCTACGTCAAGTCGGGCTATTACAAGGGCACCATCTTCCACCGCGTGATCGACGGCTTCATGATCCAGGGCGGTGGCTACGATGAAAAACTCAAGAGCAAACCAACGCGCAAGAATGTTCCGAGCGAATCGCAAAACGGCCTGACCAACGATGCCTACACCATCGCCATGGCGCGCATGGACGATCCCAACTCGGCCAACTCGCAGTTTTTCATTAACGTGGCTGATAACCAGGGCCTCAATTTCCCCGGCAGCGACGGCGTCGGCTACACCGTCTTCGGCAAGGTGATCGACGGCCGCGAGACCGTGGACAAGATCAAGGGCGTGCTGGTGGACGACAAGGGCATGTTCCAGAATATCCCGGTCACGCCGATCTTCGTGAAGTCGGCCACCATTTTGAAAACCCCGATCGTGCCCAAAAATGTAGAATAGCGCCCTGCCGCTGCATCGACACTTATTGATAAATTAATTAAGGAACATCATGACCAAAGTCATCATCACCACCAACAAGGGCAAAATGGTTGCCGAGCTGAACGAACAACTGGCGCCTAAATCGGTGGAAAACTTCCTGGCCTACATGAACGCCGGCCACTACACCAACACCATCTTCCACCGCGTGATCGACGGTTTCATGATCCAGGGCGGCGGTTTCGAGCCAGGCATGAAGCAAAAGCCAGCTGATGCCACCGTGGAAAACGAAGCCAAGAACGGCCTGAAAAACGAGCCATACACCTTGGCCATGGCCCGCACCTCGGCGCCGCACTCGGCCTCGGCCCAGTTCTTCATCAACATCAAGAACAACTCGTTCCTCGACTACCCGGGCCAGGACGGCTGGGGCTACGCCGTGTTCGGTAAAGTTGTCGAAGGCACCGAAGTCGTGGACGAAATCCGCAAAGTCAAAACCACCCGCAGCGGCATGTTTGCCGACGTGCCAGCAGAAGACGTGATCATCGAAAGCATCGAACTGGCTGCCTGATTCTTGATGAGCAATACCCTGACCGGCGCGCGCGCGTCCGACGCAACCGCGCTGTTCATTTCAGACCTGCACTTGCAGGCCGCGCAGCCCGCCATCACGGCAGCGTTCCACGACTTCCTGGAACGCCATGCGCGGCATGCGCCCCAGCTGTACCTGCTCGGCGACCTGTTCGAATACTGGGCCGGTGACGACGACCTCGACGATCCCTTCAACCGCGAAATCATCACCGCACTGCGCCGCGTCAGCGATGCGGGCACGGCCATCTACTGGATTGCCGGCAACCGTGATTTTCTGGTCGGTGCGGACTTTGCCGCAGCCGCTGGCGTGACCTTGCTGCCGGAAGTGTTCGTGACCGAGATCGGCGGCCAGCGCCTGGTGCTGGTGCACGGCGATGCCCAGTGCACGGAAGACATCAAATACATGGAATTTCGCGCCATGGTGCGGCAACCGGCATGGCAGCAGCAGTTCGTGGCGATGCCGCTGGCGCAGCGCAAGGCGATCATCGCCGGCATGCGCGAAAACAGCCGCAAGGACCAGGGCGCCAAGACCATGGAGATCATGGATGTGACGCCGCAGGCGATTGCCGACCTGTTTGCGCAAACCAATACGAACATCATGATCCACGGCCACACTCACCGCCCTGCCCTGCACCTGGCAGGAGACACGCGCCGCTACGTGCTGCCCGATTGGGAGCCAGAAGCGACGCCGCCGCGCGGTGGCTGGATTGCCATCGATAGTGCTGGCGTGATCACGCGCCACGATGTACGTGGCGCAGTTATTTCCTGAGTTTTAACGCAACGCCGCCATTGCAGCATTGAGCCGCTTGATCAGCGGCTGGTTCAGATCCCGCGTTTGCGGCGTCCAGCGCTCGATGGTGCGGCGCAGTTCTACTTCCAGCGCACGGGCCTTGTCGGCATCGCCCGCGCCGGCCGCCCAGATTGCATATTCGGCCTGGGTGGTAAAACCGCTGTAGCGGCTCAACGCGTGCTCGAACTCGGCGCGCGCCTCGTCCTGGCGCCCCGCCGCTGCCCACGCCTGCGCCAGCAACAGCGACACCTGCTCGGCCCGGAAACCGTCGTTGGCGGCGCGGATGGTTTGCAGGTGTTTTACCGCATCGTCAGCGCGGCCGCAGGCCAGCGTGGCGCGTGCGGCGCCAAAGCGGATTTCAAGGTCGCCCGAGAATGGCCCTTGCAGGCAGGCTTCGTAAGTCGTCGCCGCTTCGGCAGCATTGCCGCCTTCGAGCAGCGCGCTGGCCAGGCGCATCTGGTTTTGCGCGGTGGGCGTGTAGTCATAGGCTTCGCGCGCCTCGCGCAGTTCGCGGCCCGGGTCCAGGGTCTTGACGGCCACGTTGGCCACCTTGCGCGCGCCCTGGTTGATGCGTGAGCTGGGCAGGTAGATGGCGATGAAGTACACCACGCTGCCGATCAGCGGAAACATGAACAGGATCAGCAGCCAGTAAATCGGCTGGCCGTTGCGCACCGCGTGCACGGCAAAGAAGATCGCCACCAGGACGTGGATGCCGATGCCAAAAATTTCCATTTGCTGCCTCTACAGTATCGTCAAGGGAGCGATTGTAGAAGCTTCGCCGCGCCATCACAACCCTGGTTAATTAAGAGCGAGGCCGCGCATGGTGAAACTGAAGGTCGTGGCAGCGTCATCGGACACCACGGCGATCTCGCCGCCATGCGACTTGGCAATCTCGGCGACGATGAACAAACCCAGACCCAACCCCTTTTCGCGGCTGCCAGGATTGCCACGGAAGAACGGTTTGAATAGCTGGGCGGCCAGTTCTGGCGCAATCGGTTCGCCCTGGTTGGAGACCTTTACGTCGAGCTGGCCATCGGCCTGGCGCACGCTGACCAGCACCGGCTGCGCCGCGTCGCCATGCACCAGCGCGTTTTTAAGCAAATTGGACAGCAGTTGCCCGAGCCGCCCGGCGTCGGCCATCACGCCGCCCTGCATATCGAACTCGGCGACGATGGTGCTGTGCGGATGGGCGCCGCGCAGCTCGGCAATCACCTGCTCGAAACTCGCTTGCAGCGCATGCTGCGGTTCCATCGTCACCGCGATGCCGCCGCCCATGCGGCCCCGGGTAAAGTCCACGACATCGTCCACCAGGCCGGCGATGCGCATGGCGCTGCGGCGGATACGGTCCACCACCTTGCGCGACGCCGGCGTCAGGTTGCCCATGCAGAGCAAATCGGCGCCGCTGACGATGGAGCTGAGCGGCGTGCGCAAATCGTGGCCCAGCACCGCAATGAACTGCTCGCGCAACTCGCCCGACAGTTGCTCGTTCGACAGCGCGTGTTCCGCCTCGGCCAGTTTGCGGTCGTTTTCCAGCTGCACCGAGATAAGCTGGGCGAATAGCTTGAGGGTGCTGGTCACCTTGTGCGTGGATAACTCGTTGGGCACCGGGTCGAGCCCGCACAAGGTGCCGAAATAGGCGCCGTCGGGCCGGAACAGCGGTATCGAAAAATAACTCTGGAAGCCGTAGATGCGCGGCGTGTGATGGTCGCGGTAGCGGTCGTCGTCGGCCACGCTGTCGATCACCACCGGCAGCCGGGTATCGCGTACTTCCTCGCAAATGGTGGTGGTAATGTCGAGGCCATCGCCTACCTTGAGGCCGAAGTCGAGCCGGTCAAGCACCGCGCAGGTGGTCCACGAATCGGCCGTCACCCGCGCCACGCAGACGAAGCGCAGCCCGGTCAGCGCCGCCACCGTTTCGAGAATGGTGGGGACGGCCTCGATCGACTGGATCTGTGCAATGTCGGCGGCGATGTCGTGCTGCAACGGCAAGCCGGGCATGTCAGCGGCCACCGGGTGCCGACTCCGCCGGCCGCAGCCGCGCCACCAGCGCGCCGGGACGGGTATCGATGGCCGTCAGCTCGAACTGCACGCCGGCATAGCGCAAGTCTTCCGGCTTGAAGGTATGCACGGCCACATTTTTCACCAGGGTATCGCTGAGCAGGTTGGCCACGCTGGCCAATTGGGTCTGCCTGCCGGCGTCCATATTATCGAGCGCAAACCGGTCCACGTGGGTGTCGGCAATGTACACGGTATTGCGCAAAGGATCGACGTTAAGACGGCCCGACACCGCCATCGAGCCGCGCCACGACTGCCGCGCCAGCAGTGGCGTGACGTTCAGATCGAAGGTCAGCGCCACCCGGTTGTTCTCCGCCAGGATGGCCAGCTGCGGGCGACTGAGCTCGACGTCAAAGATGCCCAGCACGCGGTGGTGCATGGGAAACTTGCGGTCCAGGTTCTGTTGCAGCTTTTCCTGCCTGACTTCGACGTCGCGCGGGCCGATCAGCCCGGCGCAGGCCGACAGCACGCCGGCCAGTACCAGCAACGACAGGGACAGCGAAAAATAGCGTTTCAGCTTGGTCATGGTGGTTCCATCGATAAGATAGCGCCATTATGACCCACCTGTCGCGCGGTGTCGCGGGAACTAGGCCGCAATGTGGAGCGGGCGCTGCGGATCGAAGGTATCGGGCGCCACCAGCTCGCCGAACGCCACGTTGCGCGAGGCAATGTCGTGGAAGGCGCCCACCAGGCCGATCTCGCCGCGCCGGATCGCGGACCGCAGGAACTCGCTTCCGTCGATAATTTCCGCCAAGGAATTTTCAACGTTGTGGCGCGCCACGCGGTCGCGCAATTCCTTGTCGCCCAAGTGGCTGTGTTCGCCGCATTGATGGATTGCCCACTGGATCTTGCCGGTAATGGCGCCGATGCTGTGCGAACCTTCCTGCTGCATGGCGAGGCCAATTGCGCCGCACGACGAGTGGCCTTTCACCACGATCAGCTTGGCGCCGAGCTTGGCGGCGATTTCCAGGCTGCCGATGATTTCGCGGCTGATGACGTTGCCGGCGATGCGGATAGTGAGCAAGTCACCGAGGCCGGCATCGAAAATGATTTCCGGCGACGTGCGCGAGTCGATGCAATTGACCACCACTGCCATCGGGTGTTGGCCGCCAGCCGTGGCGCTGGCCTGGTGCACATAATCGTTCTCGAAGCGCCGTCCCTCGCGAAAGCGCTGGTTGCCCTCCTTGAGCACTTGCAGCACGGCCTCGGGCGCCAGCTTTTTCTGGGTGGCGTGGTCCAGCACCGGTACGAACTGGTCAGGCGCATCCTGGCGATACACCTCGCGCAGGCCCACCACGCTCAACTGCACGTCGCGCTCGGCCGCCACGGTGCGGTAGTCTTCGATCACTTCCATCGCGTCGTGGTCGATGTAGTCGGTGCCCGATGCATTGATCACCACCTGCGAACCGGCAGGGATGTTCCACAGCGCTTCCTTGATGGTGGCCTTGTTCAGGAACGACACCTGGTTCGGCAATTCCATCTTGATCACGTCGCCGATATGCAGCTTGTACTGCTGCAGTGAGTACGGGTTGCGGAAGTTGCTGAGCAGCAGATAGAACAGGCCGGCAACCAGGCCGATCACCACGCCGGTCAGGAGGTCGGTCGCGACAATCGCCACCACGGTGATCACGAACGGCATGAACTGCGTGCCGCCCTTGCCGTACATCTCGCGGAACACGGCCACGTTGGCCAGCTTGTAGCCGGTGGTGATCAGGATCGCGGCCAGGGCCGCCAACGGAATCATGTTCAGCACGGGACTAAGCAACAGCACGCCGCCCAGCAGGAACACGCCGTGTAGCACGGCCGAGACCTTGGTCCGGTTGCCGGACTGGACATTGACGGTGCTGCGCACGATGACGGATGTCACCGGCAAACCGCCGAGCAGGCCGGCCAGCATATTGCCCACGCCCTGGGCCAGTAGTTCGTGGTTGGTCGGCGTTTCTCGTTTCAGCGGATCGACCTTGTCCACGGCTTCCACGTTGAGCAGGGTTTCCAGCGACGCCACGATGGCAATCGTGATGCCCACCAGCCAGACGTCGAGGTTGGTTAGGTGGCGCAGGTCGGGCAGCAGCAGGAAGACGCCGGGGTTGCCGGCGTCAAGCGGCGGCAAATCGACCAGGTGGGTCGCGGAAATCGCCAGCGACGGCACAAAGGCAGCGAAAAAGGCGTTCAGTCCGATGGCAAACGCCACCACGAACAGCGGTGCCGGCAGCATCTTGAATCGTCCGAGCGGCGTTTTGCCCCAGTACACCAGCATGAGGATCGACAGCGCCGAAATGAGCAGCGCGCCCGGCGTGATGAACTCGACCGCCCGGCCCAGCATCGAGAACAGGTTCTCGCCATTACCCTGGAAGAAGGAGAAATTGTCGGCGTTCTTCGGATCGTAACCGAACGCGTGCGGAATCTGGGTCAGGATCAGCAAGATGCCGATGGCCGCCAGCAGCCCCTTGATCACGCTCGACGGCACGTAATTGGCGATAAAGCCGGCGCGGCACAATCCCATCACCACTTGCAGCGCGCCAGCGATCAGGATTGCCACCAGCAGGATCTCGAAGCCGCCGAGCTTGGTCACCGACGCCAGCACCACCGCCGCCAGGCCGGCCGCCGGACCGCTGACACTGGTTTGCGAGCCGCTGAGCGCGCCCACCACGATGCCGCCGATTATGCCGGAAATAATCCCCGACATCAGCGGCGCGCCGGAAGCGAGCGCAATGCCCAGGCAGAGCGGCAAAGCCACGAGAAAGACCACGAGGGCGGCCGGAATATCATATTTAAGATTCTTCATGATTGGCGTCCATATTAAAAATGTGAATGGCGACCGGCGCAATAAATCAAGGCGCAGGACGTCCTCCCGGGTAAGAAGGGATAAAACAGAAACAAGGATGAATACAAAGTTTTATATTGCGCTGCGGTTATTCCGGACGCAATGTCCTGCTCTGTCATGCCGAAGGATCACCTGGCATTGATGGAGGACTTATCTGGCGTTGAGCTTGAAAAGAAATATAGCATGGACTTTTGCAGTGCACAAAAGTTTTTCACGTGAATTTGCATTAATATTTTTATTGCCAGAACTTAAAATTTTTCACTCAGAGATTCAAATTATCCATTGGAAATTAAACGAGTTTTTATTCTCGGCAATGTGAATAATCTTTATACAAATCCAAATAGAATCATTCTCAGTAATATTACGTAGTTAATTATACGTAGTAAATCGTGGCGTCATAAACAGAGTCGGGCGCCGCGTTTGCGCGCAGCGCCCTACAATGCTGGATGAACAACACCATCCGCATCGGCTGTGCCGGCTGGAGTATCGGCCGGGACGTGGCCCCCTCCTTTCCCGGCGACGGCAGCCATCTCGAACGCTATGCGCGCGTGCTGAACGCGGTGGAAATCAATTCGTCGTTCTACAAGCCGCACCAGGCTTCCACTTACGCGCGCTGGGCCGCCAGCGTGCCCGACAATTTCCGCTTTGCCGTGAAACTGCCGCGCAGCATCAGCCACGACCAGCGGCTGGTCGAGGTCGAAGCGCTGCTGGCCGCGTTTGCAGGGCAGGCCAACACGCTCGGCGACAAGCTTGGCTGCATCCTGGTGCAACTGCCGCCCAGTCTCAAGCTTGATACTGTCGTTGCGGACGATTTCTTCACGCGCCTGCGCCAGCACTTTGCCTGCGCCCTCGCTTGCGAGGCGCGCCACGGCAGCTGGTTCGGCGACGACGCCACGGCGCTGTTGCAGGCCCACGGCATTACCCGCGTGATCGCCGATCCGCCGGCAGGCGCACCGGGTCCGTTCGTGCCCACCACCGACATGGTGTACGCGCGCCTGCACGGCAGTCCGCGCATGTATTACTCGTCGTACGCCGACGCGTACCTCGACCAGGTGTCAGCGTGGATCACCGGGCGCGACGCCTGGTGCATCTTCGACAATACGGCCTCGGGTGCGGCGCTGCCGAACGCGTTGGACCTGCAACGCCGAGATGTGGAGCTTCACCGTTAACTTTGCCCTGGAAGTTTGGACAGCAGCTTATCGAGCGTGATCGGATAATCGCGCACGCGGGCGCCGGTGGCGTTGTAGATGGCGTTGGCAATGGCGGCGCCCACGCCGCACAGTCCCAGCTCGCCCACGCCCTTGGCCTTCATCGGCGACGAGACCGGATCGGTTTCGTCGAGGAAGATCACCTCCTGGTGCGGAATGTCGGCGTGCACCGGCACTTCGTAGCCAGCGAGGTCGTGGTTCACAAAAATGCCGGCGCGGTGGTCCACCGCCAGTTCTTCCATCAGCGCCGCGCCCACGCCCATGGTCATGGAGCCGATCACCTGGCTGCGCGCCGACTTGGGGTTGAGGATGCGGCCTGCCGCGCACACGGCCAGCATGCGGCGGATGCGCGTCTCGCCGGTATCCACGTCCACGCCCACTTCCACGAAGTGCGCTTGCCGCCGAAACCGCCGCCGATGTACGGCGAAATCAGGCGCACTTTTTCCTTGGGCAGGCCCAAGGTCTTGGCCACGTCGGCGCGGCCCCAGGCGATCATCTGGTTCGAGGTCCAGATGGTGACCTTGTCGCCGTCCCAGCGCGCGGTGGACGCGTGCGGCTCCATCATCGCGTGGGCGTGGTCGGGCGTGCTGTATTCGTGATCGACACGCACGGGCGCGGAGGCAAAGGCGCCGGCGAAGGCGCCCACCTTCTTGTCCGGCGTGTCCTTGTCCACGCCGGTGGCGGGTTTGGCGGCGGCCAGGTCGTAGGCGCCGTCCTGCCTGGCGTATGTCACGCGCACGAACTGCGCGGCGGCGCGGGCCTGCTCGAAGGTCTCGGCCACCACCACGGCCACAGCCTGGTGGTAATGCTGAATCTCGGGTCCGCCCAGCAGGTGCGCGGTATTGAAGCTGCCGAGGCCCAGTTTGCCGGCGGATTCGGACGTGACAATCGCCAGCACGCCGGGCGCGCGCCGCGCCGCATCGAGGTCGATGGACGCGATACTGCCCTTGGCGATGCCCGCCGGGACGATGTAACCATATGCCGCATCGGGAACGGCTACGTGGTGCTCGTACGCGTACGGCGCCGTGCCCGTGGTTTTCAACGGACCATCGACGCGATCGAGCGGCTTGCCGATCACCTTCAGCTGATCGATGGGATTGGTGGTGGCAGGAGTGGTAAATTTCATGCGTCAGCCTTTCTTTGCTGCGGCCAGCACGGCGCCCAGGGTGCGCTCCACCAGCGTCACCTTGAAGGCGTTTTCTTCGGTTGGTTTGGCTCCGGCCAGCAAGGTCTCAAGCGTGGCCCTGGCACCCTGCGTCAGGCGCGCTTCGGCCGCTTCCACGCGCCCCGGTTTATGCGCCACGCCGCCCACGGCGATACGGCCCGTGCCATCTTTCTGGATCACGGCAGCGACCGACACCAGCGCGAACGCATACGACGCCCGGTCGCACACCTTGCGGTAAATATGCACGCCACCGAGTGGACGCGGCAAGGTCACCGACGTAATCAGCTCGCCAGGTTCGAGCACCGTATCGAGGTGCGGGGTGTCGCCCGGCAGGCGGTGGAAGTCGGCAATCGGAATCCTGCGCGCAGTACCGTTGGCGCGCACCGTTTCCACGGTGGCATCCAGCACGCGCATGGCCACGGCCATATCGCTCGGGTGGGTGGCAATGCAGGCACTGCTCGATCCGATCACCGCGTGCTGGCGATTGACGCCGCCGATGGCCGAACAGCCGGTGCCCGGCACGCGCTTGTTGCACGGCTGGTTCGTGTCATAGAAATACGGGCAGCGGGTGCGCTGCAGAAGGTTGCCGGCCGTGGTGGCCTTGTTGCGCAACTGGCCCGACGCGCCGGCCAGCAGTGCGCGCGACAGCACGCCGTAATCCTGGCGCACGCGCGGATCGGCCGCCAGGTCGGTATTGCTCACCAGCGCGCCGATGCGCAGGCCGCCGTCCGGTCATTCATGTGGGACTCCCTGAGGTGGTACATCTGACGGCATTATTTGGCTGGCTGTTGGTCCAGCGCCGTACGCGCACGGGCCGCTGCTTCCGGTCCCACGCGTTCGGCCAGCACATCGGCAAACTGGCGCAGTTGCTGGTGCGTCAGCCCCTGGTGCAGGCTGACCCGCGTGTGCGACAGCAGTTGCGGTTCCACGCCGGTCAACGCTGCAAGCGCAGCCACGGTGGCCAGCTCGCGGCTTTGCCAGTCGAGGTTGGCGCGCGCAAAAATATCGCCGAACAGATGGGTTTTCAGGTACTGGTCGATGGCCGGGGCGAATTCGAACACAGGGCCCTTGACCGGGGCGCCGGTCAGCCTGGTCTGGTTGGCGGTGCCCACGGCCAGCAATTCTGCACCGACCGGTATCGGTCCGGGGCCGGCGCCTTCCGGGTCGTTGATGCCGCGCTGCTGGCGCGCTTCCACGGTTTTCATCAACACTCCGAGCGCATTGAGGGCGCGCGGGAAGCCGGCGTAGGCATACATCTGCACCAGGATTTCCTTGCAGTCGCCCACCGACAGGCCGGCATCAAGGCCGCTGTCGAGCGCAGCGCCCAGGCGTGGCAGGTCGCCGGTGGCGGTAAAGGCGGCAATCGGACCGATGGCCTGCTGTTTGGGGGAAAGGCGGGAAGTGACGGTTTCAGTAGTCATGGAAGCTTGCTCCGGTGGGGCGGCGCTGGCGGAATTGGTGAACGCCATGAGCACCAACATTACCGGCAACACAGCAGCGCAAAAATTAACGGGAATGGTATTCTTCATCGGTGACCTTTTCTTGCCATTGGACGCTCTTGCCAGCCTGGCTGCCGGTGACGGCAATATGGGTGAGCGCGGTGGTGGGCGCAGCGCCATGCCAGTGCTTGACGCCCGGCGGGCACCACACCACGTCACCGGCCCGCAGTTCCTGCACCGGCTTGCCCCATTCCTGGGTCAGGCCGGCGCCAGCCGTGACCACCAGGTACTGGCCGGCCGGATGCGTATGCCAGGCCGACCGCGCACCGGGCTCGAAGGTGACGTAAGCGGTAGAGGTATTGATCGACTCGTTGGTGGCGGTGAGCGGATCCACCCGCACCCGGCCCGTGAAATTCTCGGCCGGTCCGGCCACCGACGCCACCGTGCCGGACTTGATGATGCGCTGGGCCGGTGCGGTGGCAGCCGGTTGCTGCGATTGAGCCTGGGCCAGGCCGGCCAGCAGCGTCACCGCCAGGGGCAGAATGCGCCAGATACGTATAACCATGCGTGAGTTCCTTGATCGAACAGTGTCAACTTGCAGAAACCCCAATGTAGCTGCTGCGCTATCGAGCGCATAGAGGCAAAAAGCGCATGGGCTTATTAGCGTGGCTCATCAATCCGACAGTTCAGGGTAATGGGCGTTGCCCAAAGCCGATTAGCCTCACGGCATGCCAGGAGTTGCTGGTATCCTTGCAGATCACGAAATCCCCCACTTGCCACTGTGACATTGCTAGATCCTACAACCATCGTTCTGACTTCGACTCTCATGGCAGCGGCGATGACCATCGTGTTGTTTTCCGCCTACCGCAGCTTCCCTGCCGACGTGCGAGGGTTGGGCCATCAGTCGCTTGGCATGTTATCGCTGACGGCGAGCGGCTTGCTATTCTGCGCAGGGCCACTGATGCCGGAAGCGGTGTTACTGTTCGTGGCCAATAGCACGATGCTGGGCGCCGCCGGGCTGATGTTGATCGGCACCCAGATCTTCTACGGCCGCAAGCCAAGCTGGTGGTGGCTGGCCTTGGCGTGGGTGGCCGGCATGGTCTGTCTGATCGGCTGGTATGTGATCACCCAGGACTACGCGTTGCGGGTGGCTGTGTTTTCATCGTTGACGCTGTCGTTCTACGTGGCGCAACTGGTGCTGCTGGTGCGCCATGGCGAACGCCACTTCTCCAGCTGGTTCTTCGGCGCGCTGTTGCTGGTGCAGTCGCTGGTGCTGCTGGTGCGGTTGCTCGCGGCGCTTAGCGGCGCGGTCGGCACCAGCAACGCCAGCAACGGCGCGGTACAGGGCATTTTCCTGTTGACCGCCAACTTTATGACGCTGATGTTGGCGGTCGGCTTCATGACCGTCGCCACGCGGCGCCTGCAGGTTGTGATGGAGCATCGCTCCAACTCGGACCCACTGACCGGGGTGCTGAACCGGCGCGGTTTCGCCGACGCCTACCGCCGCGAGGTAGCGCTGATGAAACGCCACGGCCAGCCGATCACCCTGCTCAGCATCGACCTCGACTACTTCAAGGCCATCAACGACCAGCACGGCCACGCAGTCGGCGACCAGGTGCTGGTGCATGCGGCACGCACCACCGTCTCGGCGCTGCGCGAGATCGACCTCGTTGCGCGCTTCGGCGGCGAGGAATTCATCGTGCTGCTATCGGGCACCACGGCCGAGCAGGCCAAAGCGATGGCGCAACGCATCCATGCGTTGCTGTTCGCGGCGCGCGGCGGCGACGTGCCGGACTACACGGTCAGCATCGGCATCGCCAGCCAGCAGTCGCCAGACGAGAGCCTGGAAGCGCTGATGGCGCGCGCTGACGCCGCCCTCTACCGCGCCAAGGCTGCCGGCCGCGACCGCAGCGAGACGGTGTAAGCGCACAGGCCGGCACCATCCGGCCGGGACCATCCACCCTCTGCAAAATCATTGTCTTTTTGATTTTTAGTGTTATAGTTAACTACAACACCATATCAAGAGGACTCCATGTATGTCAGCGACAGACTGGAATGACAACGCGCCGATTTATCGGCAGTTGAAGGACAAGGTGGTCGGCATGATGCTCGACGGCTTGCTCGAGGCGGGCGATGCCCTGCCGTCGGTGCGCCAGGTGGCGGCCGATTATCAACTCAACCCAATCACGGTGTCACGTGCCTACCAGGAACTGGTGGACGAGGCGCTGGTGGAAAAACGCAGGGGGCTAGGCATGTATGTAACCGAAGGCGCACACGACAAACTGCTGGCGAGCGAACGCGAGCGCTTCATGCGCGAAGAATGGCCGGCCATGCTCGAACGCATCCGCCGCCTCGGCCTCGATACCGCCGCCCTGCTCGGCGCCGCCGCTCCGACACCATCGGGAGCACAGCCATGAACGCCGCACTGAATCCGGATGCCGTGATCACCGCCACCGGCATCAGCAAGCGCTACGGCAAACATACCGCGCTCGACAACGTCAGCTTTACCATCGGCGCCGGCCGCATCGTCGGCCTGGTCGGACCGAATGGCTCGGGCAAGACCACCACGCTCAAGGCCATCCTGGGCCTGACGCCGTTCGAGGGCGGCTTGTCGGTGCTGGGCCGCGACCCGCGCACCGAGCGCGAACTGCTGATGAACGACGTGTGCTTCATCGCCGACGTCGCCATCCTGCCGAAGTGGCTCAAGGTCAAAGATGCGATCGACTTCGTGGCCGGCGTGCACCCGCGCTTCAACCGCGCCCGCGCCGAACAGTACATCGCCAACACCAAGCTCACGCCGAACATGAGGGTCAATGCCATGTCCAAGGGCATGGTGGTGCAGCTGCACCTGGCGCTGGTGATGGCGATCGACGCCAAATTGCTGGTGCTCGACGAGCCCACGCTGGGCCTGGACATCCTGTACCGCAAACAGTTTTATCAGAACCTGCTGGAAGACTATTTCGACGACAACAAGACCATCGTCATCACCACCCACCAGATCGAGGAAGTCGAGCACATCCTGTCGGACCTGATGTTCATCGAGAACGGCCGCATCGTGCTGGCCGCCAGCATGGATGAAGTGGGCGAACGCTATGCCGAGGTGATGGTCGAACCGCAGTTCGTGGCCGTGGCCAGCGCGCTGGGCCCGATCTCGCAGCGCACGGTGTTCGGCAAATCGGTGATGCTGTTCGACCGCGCCGACCGTACCCAACTGGCCACCTTCGGCGAAGTGCGCACCCCCAGCGTGGCCGACCTGTTTGTCGCCACCATGAAAGGACAACCACAATGAAGACCATGAAATGGCTGATCAGGCGCGAATTGTGGGAGCACAAGGGCATGCTGGTGTGGACGCCGCTGGTGATCGCCGGCTTGATTGCGGCACTGGCGCTGCTGGCGGTATTCATCGGCAAGGACATCCAGTTGTCCGGCGACGCCATCACCGCGCAAAGCTTCACGGTCAGCATCCAGGGCCAGGCGCGCGCCACGCTGGTGGACACGCTGGCGCAAGGCTATATCGTTTCTGCGGTGCCGGTGTACCTGGTGCTCGGCTTCCTGGTGTTTTTCTACTGCCTCGGCGCGCTCAACGACGAGCGCCGCGACCGCAGCATCCTGTTCTGGAAATCATTGCCGGTATCGGACCAGACCACGGTGCTGTCCAAGGTTGTCACGGCGCTGGTGGTCGCGCCGCTGATCGTGGTCGGTATCGCCGTTGCGCTGTCGCTGGTGTTGCTGCTGGCGGTGGCCGCCAAGCTGTCGCTGCACGGCACGGTGCTGTTCGGCGACCTGCTGGCCTCGCCCGAGCTGTACCTGGCGCCGCTGCGCGTGCTCGGCCTGCTGCCCGTCTACATGCTGTGGGCGCTGCCCACGGTGGGCTGGCTGCTGATGATCTCGAGCATGGTGCGCTCGAAAGTGTTCGTGTGGGCCGTGGGCCTGCCGGTAGGCGCGGGGCTGCTGCTGGTGTGGATGCAGAAGGTGCTGGGCTTCGATCTCAACGTCGGCTGGTTCATCAGCAACGTCACCAACCGCCTGTTGCTGGGCGTGGTGCCGGGATCGTGGATGTGGTTCGACCGCAGCCGGCTGGCGCTGTCGGAAGAACACGGCCTGCCCACGCCGACCGACGCCTTCCTGTATTCGTGGTCCACGCTGGCCAACGTGGGGCTGTGGGTGGGCGTGGTGGCGGGTGTGGCGATGATTGCGGTGGCAATCCGCATGCGCCGCCGCCGCGAGGAAGGTTAAGCGCCTGATCCAGCCTCCAGAGCGGCGTTGCAGCTCCTCGCCGTACTGGCGTACTGTCTTCGTCGCTGCGCCTTGCTCTGAAGGCTAGGTCAGGCGCTTGCAGCGTTTCTGATTATTCAAACTGCTGGCGGAAGGCGGCGAATTGCGCGGTGAGGTCTTCCACCTGGCGGCGCAATTGCTGCACTTCCTGCTCCAGCGCGCCGATTTTTGTCCCCTGCCCCGCACCGCCGACCGAGCCGCCCAGGCTGGCGGCGGTTTCTTCGCGTGCCAGCGCTTCTTCACCGGCCAGCAGGTGGCCGTAGCGCGGCTCCTTGGTGCCGGGCGCCAGCGGCAGTTTCGACACCAGCGGCGGATATTTGTCGATCAAAAATTGCAGCGCATGCTCCACCTCGGCCACCGACTTGAAGTCGTGCAGGCGACCGCTGCGGGTGCGGATTTCGCCGGCCGTTTGCAGGCCGCGCAGCATCAGCATGGTCAGCACGGCCAGCTTGTCCTGCTCCAGCGTGAACTTGATGCGCAGGCGGTGCTCGTACTTGGTCACGCGTGCGCCGGCCTGGGTGATGCCGTTGACGTACTTGGCCTGCATCAGCCGCTGCAACACCTCGGCCACCGTGTCTTCCGAAATCGACATCACCGGGTCGCGGCTCGACAGCTGGTTGCAGCCGTTGACCAGCGCGTTGAGCGACAGCGGATAGTTGTCGGGCGTGAGCGCTTCCTTTTCGGCCAGCACGGCCAGCACGCGCAACTCGAACGGGTCCAGAATCTCGAGGCCTTCGGGCGTAGTTTCCATCTGCAGCGTTCCTTCTTGTGGTTAATCGCGTTATTCGACGAGCTTGTTCAATTGATCGGAATTTAATTTATCACATTCAGGCACGCCCTGGCACTCGAGCCCGGCCGCGCGCATGGTGGCCATCAGCCGCTCGATGCGCTCTTCCTGTTTGACGGCGTTTTCGATCAGGCCGCGCAAGGCTTTCGACAGCGGATCGTCGCCGTTTGGCGTAACGCCGTACGCGGCAAACGGATTGGCGGCAGCACCGAGTAAATCCTTCTGGACGACGTGGGCCGGATTGCCGACGGCAGTGGCGCCCGCAGGCACGGGTTTGAGCAGCACCGCGTTCGAGCCCACCTTGGCGTAGTCGCCGATGGTGAAACCGCCAAGCACCTGGGCGCCGGCGCCGATGATCACGCCCCGCCCCAGCGTGGGATGGCGCTTGGCGCCCGTGTGCAGCGACGTGCCGCCGAGGGTGACGCCCTGGTAGATGGTGCAGTCGTCGCCGATCTCGGCGGTCTCGCCGATCACCACGCCGAAGCCGTGGTCGATGAACACGCGGCGGCCGATGGTGGCGCCAGGATGGATTTCGATGCCGGTGACGATGCGCGCGCCATACGAGATGAAGCGACCGAGCCACTTGGCGCCGTGCCACCAGCACCAAGACGCCCAGCGGTGCATGACGATTGCCTGCAAACCGGGATAACAGGTGAGCACTTCCCAGGAGTTGCGGGCAGCGGGGTCGCGTTCGATGATGCTGTTGATGTCTTGGCGCAGATGGTGGAACATGGGTGTTCGAGTGACAACGGAAACGCGTATGGTAGCGTATCTGGAGGGGACGTGCCGGAGTGTGTTGCAAGGGCCTCCCGGCAGGAGGCCCCTTGATAATTAAGCTTCTTTGGCGATGCGCTGGCGGCGCGCTTCGTACAGGCAGACGCCCGACGCCACCGACACGTTCAGACTCTCAACCGAGCCGAACATTGGAATGCTCACCAGCACGTCGCAGGTTTCGCGCGTGAGGCGGCGCATGCCCTCGCCTTCCGAACCCATGACCAGCGCGGTCGGGCCGGTGAAGTCGGCTTCGTACAGGCCCTTCTCGCCATCGTCGGACGTGCCGATCAGCCAGATGTCGCGCTCTTTCAGTTCGCGCAGCGTGCGCGCCAAATTGGTCACCGTGATGTAAGGCACGGTCTCGGCGGCGCCGCTGGCCACCTTGGCGGCGGTGGCATTCAGGCCCACGGCGCGGTCTTTCGGTACGATCACCGCGTGTGCGCCGACACCGTCGGCTACCCGCAGGCAAGCGCCCAGGTTGTGCGGATCGGTAATACCGTCGAGCACCAGCAGCAGCGGCGGACCGTCGATGGCGTCGAGCAGCTCATCGAGGTTGCGCGCCAGCGCCAGCTGCGACGCAAAGGCGATCACGCCCTGGTGGCGGCGGGTGCCGACGATCTTGTCGAGGCGGGCCGAATCGACCGGCATGATGCGCACACCGGCAGCCTTGGCGTTGGCCACCAGGTCTTTCATGCGGCGGTCGTCGCGCGTGGCGTCGATGAAAATCTCTTCCACCGACGACGCCTCGTGACGCAAGCGCGAGGTCACCGCGTGGAACCCAAAAATCATTTTGTTCTTCATTTACTTATCGCTTCTTCTTACTTTTTGCGGCAGGTTTTGCTGCCTGGGGTGCTGCCGGGGCAGACGCCGCGGCATTGTTCTTGCTGCGGCCGCCACGCGAGCGGGACTTGGGCTTGCTGCCGCCGTTGCCGCCGCCGTTGTTGCCACCATGATGATCCGCTGCCGTGGTTTTCACCTCGTGGCGCTGCGACGTGGTCGGACCGGGCTTGATGTTGGTCTTGCGATCCTTGCTGCCACTGTTACCACTGCCTTCCGGCTTTGGCGGCGGCGCGTCGGGGCCGGACAGGCGCAGGTCGATCTTGCGCATTTCCAGGTCCACCCGTACTACTTGCACGGTCACGCGGTCGGTCAGCTGGAAGCGCTTGCCGGTGCGTTCGCCTTTCAGTTCGTGGCGGGCGTCGTCGTACTGGAAGTAGTCGGAACCGAGGTCGGTCACGTGGACCATGCCTTCGACGAACAGCTGGTCGAGCTGGACAAAGATGCCGAACGTGGCCACGCCGGTGATGATGCCGGTGAATTCCTCGCCCAGTTTATCTTGCATGAAGTAGCACTTGAGCCAGGCTTCGACGTCGCGCGACGCTTCGTCGGCGCGGCGTTCGTTGGCCGAACAGTGCACGCCGAGTGCATCCCAGATCGTCAGGTCGGCGGCTTTTTTCTCTTTGCCTTCGGCCTTGTCCTTGGCCTGCTGCTTGCGCGTGGCGTTCGACACATTGGTGTTCAATACGCTCGACTCGGGAATCTTCGGTTCGTATTTTTTGCCGACCAAGATCGCCTTGATGGCGCGGTGCGTCAGCAGGTCCGGGTAGCGGCGGATCGGGCTGGTGAAGTGGGCATATGCCTCGTACGCCAGGCCGAAGTGGCCGATATTGTCCGGGCTGTACACGGCCTGCTGCATCGAGCGCAGCAGCATGGTTTGCAGCAGCGACGCGTCCGGGCGCTCCTTGATCTGGCGCATCAGCGACGCGTAGTCGCCGGCGGCCGGCTTGTCGCCGCCTTCCAGGGTCAGGTTCACCTGCTTGAGGAACGTGCGCACCTGCTTGAGTTTTTCAGCGGTGGGGCTGGCGTGGATACGGTAGGTGCCCGGGTGCTTGTTACGGATCAGCAGGTCGGCCGCGCAGACGTTGGCGGTCAACATGCATTCCTCGATCAGGCGGTGTGCATCGTTGCGGGTGCGCGGAATGATCTTTTCGATCTTGCCGGTCGATGGATTGCTGACGATATAGGTTTCGGTGGTCTCGAAGTCGATCGCGCCGCGTTCGCTGCGCGCTTTCAACAAGGCCTGGAACACGTCGTACAGGTTGTCCAGGTGCGGCACCAGGCCGGGACGGCGCTTGGCTGCCGGCCCGTTCTTGTCGCCGAGGATGTCCGCGACTTCGGTGTAGGTCAGGCGCGCGGCCGAATGGATCACGGCCGGGTAGAACTGGTACGCCTTGATTTCGCCCTTGGCAGTGATCACGGCGTCACACACGAGAGTCAGGCGGTCAACCGCCGGGTTCAGCGAGCACAGGCCGTTCGACAATTTTTCCGGCAGCATCGGGATCACGCGGCGCGGGAAGTACACCGACGTGCTGCGCTCCAATGCGTCGGTATCGAGCGCGTCGTTCGGCTTCACGTAGTGGCTCACGTCCGCAATCGCGACGATCAGGCGGTAGCCGTTGGCGCGGCCGATCTTGACCGGTTCGCAATAGACCGCATCGTCGAAGTCGCGCGCATCTTCGCCGTCGATGGTAACCAGCGGCACGTCGCGCAAATCGACGCGCTCGCCCAGGTCGGCTTCGCGCACGTGGTCTGGCAGCTTGTTGGCCTGCTTGAGCGCGGCTGGCGAAAACACGTGCGGCACGTTGAACTTGCGCACGGCGATCTCGATCTCCATGCCCGGGTCGTCAAGCGAGCCGAGAATTTCAACGATCTTGCCCACTGGCTGCTTGAAACGCATCGGTTGCTCGGTCAGCTCCACGCTGACGACCTGCCCGGCTTTGGCCTTGCCGACCGAACCTTCCACCAGGACGTCCTGGCCGATGCGCTGGTCTTCGGGCGCCACGACCCAGGTGCCGTTTTCATTGAGCAGACGACCGATGATGTGGGTGTTGGCGCGGCTGACGACTTCGACAATCGTGCCTTCCTTGCGGCCGCGGCGATCGACACCGACCACCTTGGCCATCACGCGGTCGCCATGCAGCACTTTCTGCATTTCTTTCTCTGGCAGGAACAGGTCTTCGCCCGGCTCATCCGGGATGACGAAGCCGAAACCGTCGCGGTGGCTGCTGACCTTGCCGGCGATGAAACCGGTGTCTTCAGCGAGGGTGAAATTGCCGGCGTCATCGACGACGATCTGGCCGTCGCGCTGCATGGCGTTCAGGCGGCGCGACAGCACGGCCTGGGCGTCGGTCGCTACGTCGAGCGACTTCGCTACCGCGAGCAGGTCAAGCGACCGTTGGGCGCTGCGGAAGATGCCGAGAATTTCCTCACGGCTTGGAATGGTGTGTGTAATTTGGCTCAAAAGTTATTTCTATGGTGTTGTTATTGACAGTATTGGGTAAATCCGGCCTGGCAAAAATCGTCGGGGATACTGATATTGTGCATATATATGCCAGACGACAGCCGTAGTGTACTTGGAAACGCGGCGATAGCCTAATTCGTACGCACCCTAGGCAATTTTTCAAACATTTTCTGAAAATGACGTTTGACATCGCGCAAGATTGCTCTATAATCTTGGTCTCTTGCAGCGACAACGTTGAAAAACGAAAGCAAAGCAGGAATGCTAGACCGGGTTGATGTGCAGTATGGAACGCAAGTTCATCTGGTACGAAACCTACCCTTTTTAGCAAATGCAGCATCAGTGCCCACGTGGCGGAATTGGTAGACGCGCATGGTTCAGGTCCATGTGCCGCAAGGTGTGGGGGTTCGAGTCCCTCCGTGGGCACCACAAAATTCCGCAAAGAAGCCGCAGACTTTTCACCGAGTCTGCGGCTTTTTTCATTGGTGCATGTACTGCGCGTACTTGCCACTGTCTCGCAGCTTTTTCAGGCCGCGGTTGAACAGTGCCAAGTAACGCGAATTGGCCGGATTCTTGCGATTGAGCAGCAGGTGGTAAGCGGTGACCTCATACGGCTGCGGATCCCAGGTCAGCCGGGCCGCCTGCTCCGGCGTCAGGATGCGGCGCATGATGTCCAGGCCCACGTACAGATCGGTCGGGAATAGGTCGAAGCGCCCTCCCAGCAGCTTCTGGAAATTCAGTTCGTCGGTGGCGGCACTGCGATCGATGACGATGCCCGGGTATTTTTCAAACCGGTACTCGTAACCGGCCGTGCCGCCGATCCGCAAGCCGGCCAACCGGCCCGTATCGCGCAGCCGGAACGGATAGTCCTTGCGATGAAAAAATACCGAGCGACCTTCGAACACCACCGCGCTGGCGTGGAAATCGCGCTTGCGCGCGGTATCGTTCCCAGCCACGCTCCACACCACCGTGCCATGCGCGCCGCCGCCCAGCGCTTCGGCATAGGCCCTGCTCCACGGCCGGAAAATATAGTTGACCCGAACGCCCTCCAGCGCGAACGCCTCGGTGACAATGCGCGACACCACGCCGTGATGCGGCGCGCGCTCGGACAGGTAGGGCAACCATTCGCCACTGGTGAGCGTGATCACCTCGTCCGCGCTGGCCTCACACGCGGCCATCATCAACGTGGATGCGATCAGCGCGCGCCTGAAAAAGTTCATAGCAATGGGCAAGGAAGCTCAAAAGCCCATTATGAGTTGGTCATCGAAATTTTGAAAATGAAATAATTTCACAAAAGAATCGCCATGCCCTTGACGCAGCGGCGAGGCTACTTTAAGATTCGGTCCTCTGTTGCAGAACACGCGATAGAGAGAAGTAAAGCAGCAACAGTGCCCACGTGGCGGAATTGGTAGACGCGCATGGTTCAGGTCCATGTGCCGCAAGGTGTGGGGGTTCGAGTCCCTCCGTGGGCACCACAAAATTCCGCAAAAAAGCCGCATTCCTCTTCGAGGTCTGCGGCTTTTTTCATGCTCAGGCCAAAGCGGCTTTCACGGCATCGGCCAGCGGCTGGGTCGGGCGGCCGATCAGCTTGCCCAGCGTGCCGCTGTCGTCGAACAGCGCGCCCTTGGAAGCGGCAAAGTCGGAATTGGCCAGCAGGTCGGCTACTGCCGGCGGCAGGCCCACGGTCACCAGCAGTTCGCGGTACTCGTGCTGGCCCAGGTTGTGGTACGGCAGCTCACGGTCCGCCTGCTTGCCCGTCTCTGCGGCCAGGTCGCTCAGGGTAAAGGACGTATCGCCCGCCAGTTCATACACTTGCGCTACCGGCTGGCCGCTGGCCAGCACCACGGCAGCGGCTTGCGCATAATCGTCGCGCGCGGCGGCGGCAATCTTGCCGTCCGAGGCGGCGCCGCTCAGCGCGCCATGTTCAAGGGCGCCCTTCAGGCCGGCCGTGTAGTTTTCCAGGTACCAGCCATTGCGCAGCAAGGTGTAGGTCAGGCCCGAGGCGCGGATCGCGTCTTCGGTTTCGCGGTGTTCGGCGGCCAGGCCCAGCAGGCTGGTGTCGGCGTGCAGCACGCTGGTGTAGGCCAGCAGCGCGGTGCTGGCGCGCACGGCCGCATCGATCACGTTCTGGTGCTGGGCGCCACGGTTGCCGAGGTCGTTGGACGAGATCAGCAAGACCTTGGTGGCGCCGGCAAAGGCCGTGTCGAGCGAGGCCGGATCGTTGTAATCGGCCTGGCGCACGTGCACGCCCAGCGCCTGCAAATCGGCAGCCTTGGCCGGATCGCGCACGGCGGCAACAATTTGCCCGGACGGCGTGGTTTTCAGCAGGTGGGAAATGACGAGGCGGCCCAGTTGGCCGGTAGCACCGGTAATGACGATCATGTTGTTTCCTTTTTTAAATTCGATAAGCACCAGCCTAAAGTGGCACGGTTAGGTTTGTCTTAAGGTGAACTGACAGCGTCCATGGTAATCGCTGTACTTACTTTTTGTAAGTACGTACAATTTGGTAAGTACACCTCCGACTTTGGATAGATGATGAACGAACAAAAATCGCTGCGTGCGGCTTTGCGCGACAACCAGTTGCAGCCGCGCGTGCTGGCGGCCGAATGCCCGTCGCGCGCCGTGCTCGGCCACATTACCAGCCGCTGGGGCGTGCTGGTGCTGATCGTGCTACTGGAGCGCACCCACCGTTTCAGCGAGTTGCGGCGCGCGATTGGCGGTGTGAGCGAAAAAATGCTGGCGCAAACGCTCGACGCCCTCGCCTATGATGGCCTGGTATTGCGCGTGGCGCAGCAAGTCGTGCCACCGCACGTGGAATACAGCCTGACCGCGCTGGGCCGCGAGGCCGCCACGCGACTGGAAGTGCTGGTGGACTGGATCGAGAACAATTTCCCGCTGATCGAGCAAGCCCAGAAAGCGGCCGCCATCGAGGTGGCATGAATTCGATCTTCGCCGCCGATCTTGTAATACACTAGCCATGCCATGACGCTGACGCCCTCCCCCGCAACGCCGCACACGATACTGGTTGCCACCAGTTCGGCGTACGACCACGCCGGCCTGGAGCAGACGCTGGCGCGCCACGGCTACCATGTGCGCGCCGTCAGCCGCGGCAACGAGGCGCTGGAGGTGGCGCGCAGCGGCGACGTGGCGCTGGCCGTCGTCGATGTGGCGCTGGCCGGCAGCGCCAGCCTGGAGCTCTGTCAACTGGTGCGCCAGTTGTGCGGTCCCCAGGTGCCGCTCTACCTGCTTTCCACCGCGCCCCACCCCGAGGAGCACGCGCGCGCGCTCCATATCGGCGCCACCGACTACCTGCCGCTCTCGATGGAGGCGGACGACCTGGCCGAAAAAATCCTGGTACGCCTGCACGCGATATTACCGGCGCCAGCCACGCGCGCGCTGCCCACCATGGCCACGCTGGAAGTCAACTATCACACCATGCTGGCGGGCTCGCCCGACACCATCTTGCTGATGCAGCGCGGCACCAACCTGCTGCTTGATGTCAACCGCCGCGCGCGCCAGCATTTCGGCCTGACCGAAGCGGAGCTGGTGCAAACCGACCTGCCCTCGCTGTGCCCGCCGTTGCAGCCCGATGGCCGCACCTCGAACGCGGTGTTTGCCGAACAGGTGGCAGCGGTGATGGGCGGCGCCACGCAAATGGTGGCGCTGACCATGCGGCACAGCACCGGCCGCCTGATCGACTGCGAACTGCGCATGGTGCCGCTCAATTCTGGCGAGCACCGGCTGATGCATGTGCGGGTGGTCGATGTCACGGCCCGCAACCGGAGCGCGGCGCTGCGCGACGGCAAGAACAAGCTGCTGGAAATGATCGCCCGCTCGGCGCCGCAGGGCGAGATCCTGGAGCGCCTGATGCTGCTGATCGAGTCGCAATCGCCGGACGTCATTTGCACGGTGATGCTGCTGGGGCCGGACGGGCGCACGGTGGCCACCGCAACCGGCCCACGCATGCCACGCGCGTATCTCGATGCGCTGGTCGGCCTGCCCATCGGCCCCTCCGCCGGCTCATGCGGCACAGCCATGTACCGCCGCGCCACCGTGATCGTGGCCGACATCGACCACGACCCGCTATGGACGCCCTACCGCGAGGTGGCCGCGCGCTTCGGCCTGCGCGCCTGCTGGTCGATTCCCATCATGCAGGACAGCAGCACCGTGATCGGCTCGTTTGCCATGTACTACCGCACCGCGCGCACGCCGGCCGACGACGAACTGGCGCTGATCGGCACCGCCTCGCACCTGGCCGGGATTGCCATCACCCGCACCCGGCGCGAGGAAGAATTGCTGCGCCACCGCGAGCACCTGGAGGAGCTGGTGGCCGCACGCACGCTGGAACTGCTGCACTCGAAGGAGCAGGCCGAGCAGGTCAACGAAGAACTGACTGCCGCACTGGAAAACCTCAGCCTGACCCAGGAAGAGCTGGTGCGCCGCGACAAGCTGGCCGCGCTGGGCGCGCTGGTGGCCGGCGTGGCGCACGAACTGAACACGCCGATCGGCAACAGCCTGGTCATGGCCAGCACCATGAGCGAACGCACGGCCGAGCTGCGGCGGGAGCTCGAAGGCGGCCTGCGCCGCTCGGTGCTGGAAACCTATCTCGACCAGGCCGCCAGCGCCGACCAGGTGGTGCTGCGCAACCTGAACCGGGCGGCAGCGCTGGTGGCCAGCTTCCGCCATATCGCGGTCGATGGCGCCAACTCGCAGCGCAGCCGCTTCCTGCTGGGCGAACAGGTTGGCCATCTGCTGCACACGATGGAAGCCGACCTGCGCCGGCAGGGCGTCACGCTCGAACAGGAAATCGACCAGTCGCTCGAGCTCGACAGCTACGCCACCCCGCTGCTGCAGGCGCTGCGCCAACTGATCGACAACGCCGTGGTGCACGGCTTCGGCAGCGGCAAGCTTGGCAAGGCCGGCACCTTGCGGGTGGCAGCCTATGGCAGCAGCAGCAGCAGCGGCGACAGCGGTGGCGAAATCGCCATCGACGTCATCGACGACGGCATCGGCATTCCCGGCGGCAACCTGCCGCGCATCTACGATCCGTTCTTCACCACCCGCATGGGCGCGGGCGGCTCCGGGCTAGGCCTGTACGTCACGCATAACATCGTCACTGGCGTGCTGGGTGGTCATATCGACGTGGCCAGCAAGGTGGGGCTGGGCACGCGGTTCACCCTGCGCCTGCCAAAAACCGCGCCACTTTGAGGGCGCGGCGATTTGCTGTACTCTTGCGCCATGACTAAACACTTTCTCGGAGTCATAACATTATTGTCGCTGGCTATGACCTGTGGGCAACTTCAGGCCGGGCCGGCGCAGTACTGGCAATGGCAAAGCATCGTCGATGCCAAGGTGCTGACCTGCTCGCCCACGCAACTGGGGCCGGGTTGGAAAAAGTTCCGTGGGCCGTTCAGGGACAGCCGTTGCGAAAAACTGGTTATTTACTAAAAAGCCAATAACAACATGGGGACCACCCCGGAGCATCAGCCCATCATTCACATGAGGAGACCGTATGTTCACCAATCCCGAGCAGTTTGCCAACGCCACCAAAGCCCTGTTTGAATTTCAACTGGAAACCTTCAATACCCTGACCGCCCGCGCGGTGCAAGGCGTGGAGCAAGTCGTTGCCCTCAATATGGCCACCGCCAAGTCGAATATGGCCGACGGCCTGGCCGCCGGCAAGGAAATCAGCCAGGCCGCCGATCCCAAGGCAGCGATGAGCCTGGCGGCCGCCAAGGTGCAGCCGGGCGTGGCCGGCGCCACCGCCTACAACCAGCAACTGGGCGCCATCATTGCCGACATCCGCGAAGAATTCACCCGCGCCGCCGACGCCCACATGGCCGAAGCCAAGACCAATCTTTCAGCGCTGATCTACGACGTCACGAAAAACGTGCGCCCTGGCTCGGAAAACGCAGTGCAAATCGTCAAGGCCGCAATCGACAACGCCTTCACCGGCTACGAGCAGGTGACCAAGGCCACCAAGCAGGCGGTGCAGTCGGTGGAGGAGCAAATCGCCAAGGCCAATGCGCTGGTCGAGCAAAAAGCGGCCGAAGCGGCCAAGGCAGCCGGAGCTGCCGCCAACGCCAGCAACGGCTAACCGACATTTCACTGGGCATCGGCAGCGGAAAGCGATACACTGTACATAAATACAGCCATCGCCTCTCCCTGCCGCGCCCGCAATGACCCCAGTTTTCTCCAATCCGCTCGATAACCCGCTCAACAATCCATTTTACTACCTGGAAAATTTTCACCGGGTACTGACGTGGATCGCCGACCGTTACGACGACCTGCTCACGGCCGACGAGCGCGATTTCCTGCATCACTTCCCCACCCTGCCCCAGGCCTCGCGCGCGCTGCTGGTACGGATGGTCATGCGCAAGGGCACGGTCTTTCGCGCCAGTAAATTAAGCTATGCCGAAATCGGCGACACCCATGCCGCCGCCCTGCCCCTGGCCGCGCTGGGCCTGATCGAACACGATCCCCACCTCGACCTCGACCAGCTGTTCGAACTGCTGCAAAAGCCCGAGATCAGCAAAATTTTTCAGCTCGGCGCCAACGTGCGCCATTTGCGCAAGGCCGACCAGCTGGCCGCGCTGCGCGAACAGTTCTGCACGCCGCAGTCGTATTCGCAATGGTGGCCCGAGTCCGGCGACCACGCCTACCGCAACCTGGTGCAAGACCTGTGCGACCGACTGCGCCTGATCTTCTTTGGCAACTTCCACCAGGACTGGACCGAGTTCGTGCTGTCGGATCTCGGCATCTTCCAGTACGAAAAGGTGGACTTTGCGCCGGCAGCGCGCGGCTTTCGCACGCGGCGCGACATCGACGATTTCCTGGCTCTGCACCGCTGCCGCGAGCGCTTCGAGCTCGGCGAAGACCCGGCCGCCATCATGGCCGACCTGCCCGCCTGCGCCGAGGACAACGAATGGCTGCTCAGCCGTCGCCACAAGTTTACGTTTGCCATCGGCCAGCACCTGGAAAAGCTGCGCGACTGGCCGGCTGCGCACGCCGTGTATGCCGCGTGCCCGTACCCGGGCGCACGCGCCCGTGCCATCCGCGTGCTGGAAAAGGACGAGCAGCCGCGCGCCGCGTTCGACCTGCTGCAACAAGCCATGGCAGCACCCGAAACCGAGGCCGAACGCCAGCAGTTGCTGCGCATGGCGCCACGGCTGGCGCGCAAGCTGGGCCACGCCAAGCCGCCGCCTGTGCCGCCCGCCAAACCGCTGCGCATCGACCTGAGCCTGCCATTGCCCACCGAGCACCACTACGTGGAATTCGTCGTGCGCGACCACCTGGCGCGCGACGATGCCCCGGTGTACTACGTGGAAAATTCGCTGATCAATTCGCTGTTCGGTCTGCTGTGCTGGGAAGCCGTATTCTGCCCGGTGCCGGGCGCCTTTTTCCACCCGTACCACCGGGCGCCGGCCGACCTGCACAGCGCCGATTTCCAGCGCCGCCGCGCCGCGCAATTTGACGCCTGCTTCGCCCAGCTCGACAGCGGCGATTACCGCGCCACCATCCGCGCCAACCACGGCGCCAAGCGCGGCATCCAGTCGCCGTTCCTGCATTGGCAGGCGCTCAGCGACGATTTGCTGGACCTGGCGCTCGAGTGCATTCCGCCCGTGCACCTGCGCCGCGCCTTCGAGCGCATCCTGCAAGACATCAAGTCCAACCGCACCGGCTTCCCCGACCTGATCCAGTTCTGGCCCGCCGAGCGGCGCTACACGATGATCGAAGTCAAAGGTCCGGGCGACCGCCTGCAGGATAACCAGCTGCGCTGGATCGACTACTGCGCCACGCACGAGATGCCGGTGGCCGTGTGCTACCTGCAGTGGGCGGCCTGACATGGAAACCACCGGCACCTACACCATCGCCGTGCGCGCGCTGTGCGAGTTCACCGCCAAGGCGGGCGACCTCGACCTGCGCTTCACGCCCTCGCCCACGGCGCAGGAAGGCATCGCCGGCCACGCGGTGGTGGCAGCACGCCGCGCCGACGGTTACGAGACCGAGATTTCGCTGTCCGGCGACTTCGGCCCGCTGCACGTGCGCGGCCGCGCCGACGGCTACGACCCGCGCACCAACCGCCTCGAAGAGGTCAAGACCTATCGCGGCGACCTGGCGCGCATGGCAGACAACCAGCGCCAGCTGCACTGGGCGCAAGTAAAAATCTATGGCTACCTGTTTTGCAGCAATCGCGGCCTCGACACCGTCAAGCTGGCCCTCGTGTATTTCGACATCGCCAGCCAGAAGGAAACCCGTCTGCAGGAAGAGTACAGCGCGCTGGACTTGCAGGAATACTTCCAGCAGCAGTGCGGCCTGTTCCTCGACTGGGCGCGGCAGGAACTGGCGCACCGCGCCGCCCGCGACGAGCAACTGAAAGCGATGCGCTTTCCGCACGCGGACTTCCGCCCCGGCCAGCGCCAGCTGGCCGAAGCCATGTACAAGGCCAGCAACCGCCGCGTATGCCTGCTGGCGCAGGCGCCCACCGGCATCGGCAAGACCGTGGGCAGCCTGTTCCCGATGTTGAAAGGCGCGTGCGCGCATGGCGTCGATAAGGTGTTTTTCCTGGCTGCCAAAACCTCGGGCCGGCAAATGGCGCTCGACGCGGTGGACGTGATCCGCCACGGCGCGCCGCTGCTGCCGCTGCGCACGCTGGAGCTGGCATCGAAGTCCACCGCCTGCGTCAACCCGGACAAGGCCTGCCATGGCGAATCGTGCCCGCTGGCCAAGGGGTTTTATGACCGCCTGCCGGCCGCGCGCCAATCGGCGCTCGATATCACCAACCCGCCGGCCGACGGCGCGGCATTTTTATCGCTCGACCGCGAAACCTTGCGCGCGGTGGCCCTGGCCCACGACGTGTGCCCGTACTACCTGGGCACCGAGCTGGCGCGCTGGTGCGACGTGGTCATCGGCGACTATAACTATTATTTCGACCTGAGCGCCATGCTGCACAGCCTGACGATACTGAACGACTGGAAGGTCAGCGTGCTGGTGGACGAGGCGCACAACATGGTGTCGCGCGCGCGCAAGATGTATTCGGCCGAACTCGAACACGCCAGCCTGCGCCTGCTGCGCAAGACCGCGCCGCCCGAACTGAAAAAGCCGCTCGACCGCGTGCACAAGCTGTGGAACCAGCTCGAAAAAGAGCAGGACGTCGACTATAAATCGTATGCCACGCTGCCTGAAAAATTCATGATCGCGCTGCAAACCACGGCCGCCGCCATCTCCGACTACATGGCCGAGCATCCCACCCACCACGATCCCGAACTGCAGGAGTTTTATTTCGGCGCGCTGCTGTTCGGGCGCCTCGGCGAATCGTTTGGCGACCATGCGCTGTTCGATATCGAAAAAACCGAGGGCGCTCGCGCCAGCCATGCCGATTCGCTGCTGTGCATCCGCAACATCGTGCCAGCGCCGTTTTTGAAACCCCGGTTCGACAGCACCCACACCACGGCGCTGTTCTCGGCCACGCTCAGTCCGTGGAATTATTTCGGCGACATGCTGGGCATGCCCGAGTCCACCGCGTGGGTGGACGTGGACTCGCCGTTCGTGGCCGAGCAGTTGTCGGTGCAGGTGGCGTCGCACATCTCCACCCGCTACCAGCACCGCCAGCAATCGTTGAAGCCGATTGCCGCGCTGATGGGCGAGCAGTACCTGCGCCAGCCCGGCAACTACCTGGCGTTCTTCAGCAGTTTCGATTACATGGAAAAGGCAGCCAATGCGTTTGCCGAGCGGTACCCCGATGTGCCCACCTGGCGCCAGTCGCGCCGCATGGACGAAGCGGAACGCGCCCACTTCCTGGCGCGCTTCACGCTCGAGAGCCGGGGCATCGGTTTTGCGGTACTGGGCGGCTCGTTCGGCGAAGGCGTCGATTTGCCCGGCGCGCGCCTGATCGGCGCCTTTGTCGCCACGCTCGGCCTGCCGCAGATCAATCCCGTCAACGAACAGATCCGCCTGCGCATGGATGCCATCTTCGGCGCCGGCTACGACTACACCTACACCTACCCCGGCATGCAGAAAGTGGTGCAGGCAGCAGGTCGCGTGATCCGCACCCAGTCCGACCAGGGCACCGTGTTCCTGATCGACGACCGCTTCGGCCGCCCCGAGATCCAGGCGCTGATGCCGGCGTGGTGGAGTATCGATACGGCGGCGGTACCGGCGATCTCGGCCTGACGAATTCCCGCTCAGCATTAACTGGCTGGTAGCCTCGAATCGTCGTACTATTTCGAGGGTCCGGGATTTTTCCAACGGCGTTGTAGTTATACCGTACTCACTTTGGCGAGCCAGCAACCATGAATCAACCTGTCGAACTCAGCGCTTTGGCATCGGAAAATCTCAGGACACTTCCACAAGACCTTGTTGATCGCTTCAATGCGCTGTTCCAAGCCAGCGACTTTCGAACCATCAACGGTAAGCGATTGCAGGGCATACATCCCGACACTTACACGGTCCAGGTTGACGATGAGGTACATGTGATCTACCGTTTATTGAATCGGGGTACAAAACTGCAAGTGCTTAACGTTTATCGGCCCCACTCGGTGTTCGACCGGGTTTGAAACGAAAGATTCCCGATGAAGCGCATCGCGAAGGCTTCGACCTTACAAACATTCTCCAGTAATAGAGATGATGCGATTCGTGAAAACCTGGAACTGGGTCAATGGCTTGAAGCGCGCACGACGTTTCAAGAAGGACGCGATGCCCGAGCTCGTAAAGCGGCGATTCTTTCGCGCCGCGATTGGCGTTACGTTCGGAGAAAAAATCTATAACCCGGACCGGCTACTCGTCGTCGGCCGCGACAGCGAGCTGGACAGTATCCGGATTCACAGGAGCAGCGGCGCCTGAAGTCAATTGCGCAGTCGCTTACACCAGGCAATAACCGTTTGTTTATCGTCACTTATGATCAGCTTATCGTGCAGGTGAGCGCCAGGCTGCACGCGTTCTGAACGTCACTTTCCTCGCAACTCGGCAAACTGCCGCCGCACCATCAACGTCATCGCTTCGCGCATCTGGCTGCGCTCCGTTTCGCTGAACTGGCGGATGTTGAGCATTTCCAGCATGACCATGCCGTCCAGCGCGGTCCACACCGACAGGGCCAGGCCGGCGCTGCCGGCTACTTGTGCCAAATCTCCCGAGCCGCGCTCGTACATGCGTTTGACCGGCGCCAGCAGCGACGGGAAGGTGGCGGCTGCCGCCAGCAGGTTGGCCATCACGGCCTTTTGCTGGGGACCGATGGCAAATGCGTAATCGATGCGCGCAATCAGGAAATTCTCCAGCGCCGCAGCCGGATCGGTCTGCCGGTCACCGGCGCAGTATTCGGCCACCTGGTCGGTCATGCGGTCGACCAGCGCATGCAGCAGCGCCTCCTTGGTCTTGAAGTGGTAAATCAGGCCGCCCTTGGTGACGCCCGCTTTGGCTGCCACGCCGTCAAGCGTCATGCCGTTCACGCTCCCCTCGGTCATCATTTGCTGGGCAGCATCGAGCAGCGCAGTGCGACTGCTGCTGCGGGGGCACGGGGTGCTCATCATCGCCAACTCTCGGTAAACATCAACAACCTCCATTTTACCTTTTCGGTCAATGCGTAGTAACCACCACATAAACTATCCTATAAGCAACAAGACTTTCAAAATAGAATTGATGTACTATACGTACAGTACAGTTATAGAAAGCTAACGATGAAATTCACCGTGAAACAGCGCCTGGTGGCAGGCTTCGGCGTGGTGACCGTGTTGCTGGCCCTGATTGCGGCCGCCGGCCTCTATGGCCTGCACCAGTTGAACCAGAATATCGACCAGATCCTCGATTACAACAATCCGGAAATGCAACTGGCCGGCACGCTGCGCGCGACGATCCAGGATCGCTCGGTGGCGGTGCGCAACGTCGTGATGCTTACCGACCCGCGCGAGATTGCCGTCGAGGTGGAGCGCATCAAGCAACAGGACCTGCTCTATCAAAAGAGCTATGCCAGCCTGGGCCGGTTGTTCGACAGCGAGCCGGGCACCAGCGCCGAAGAACGGCAGCTGTTTGCCAAGCTCAAGACCTACGAAGCGGCCGCCCTGCCCCATTTCCAGCGCATGACGGAACTCGGCATGGCCAACCAGCTCGAGGAAGCGACCCGCGTGATGCTGCACGAATTGCGTCCCGCGCAGCGTGCCTGGCTCGACGGCGCAACGGCGCTGATGGAACTTGAAAACCGCATCAACGAGGAAGCCGGCATTGCTGCCGACGCCAGCAACGGCGCCGCCCGCAAGACCATCATGGTGCTGGCAGTAGTGGCGCTGCTGGCCAGCCTGGGAGTGGCGTTCGCCATCGTGCGCAGCATCCTGGCCCAGCTTGGCGGCGATCCGGCCGAAGCACAGCACGTGGCACGCGAGATTGCTGCCGGCAATTTGGCGGTCAGGGTAGTCAACCACCACGGTGGCGACGACAGCCTGATGGCGTCGCTGGAAGCGATGCGCGCCCAGTTGAACCTGATGGTGGTGGAAATCAAGGCGTCGGCCAATATGATCGCCTCGTCCGCCGCCGAAATCGCCGATGGCAATAACGACCTGTCGCAGCGCACCGAGGAACAGGCATCGTCACTCGAGGAAACCGCCTCCAGCATGGAGGAAATGACCTCGACCATCCGCCACAACAGCGACAACGCGGTCCAGGGCCGCGCGGTAGCCGACAGTGCCGCCACCGTGGCCGGCACCGGCCTGGCCGTGGTGGACCGCGTGGTGGCAACCATGCAGCATATCGCCCAGGGCTCGTCACAGATGACCGACATCATCACCACCATCGAAGGCATCGCCTTCCAGACCAATATCCTGGCACTGAACGCCGCCGTCGAAGCAGCGCGAGCCGGCGAACAGGGGCGCGGCTTTGCCGTGGTCGCCAGCGAAGTACGCAACCTGGCGCAGCGCAGCGCGCTGTCGGCGCAGGAAATCCGCACCCTGATCATGAACTCGGTCGGCCATATCGGCGTGGGCGAACAGGCCGTGCACGAGGCCGGCGATACCATGACCGCCATCGTCGGCTCGGTGGCGCGCGTACGCGATATCATGGGCGAGATCGTCAATGCCTCGCTGGAACAGTCGGCAGGGATCGAGCAGATCAACACCGCCGTCACCGAGATGGACCAGGTCACCCAGCAAAACGCCGCCCTGGTGGAAGAAGCGACGGCCAGCGCGCAATCGCTGGCCGACCTGGCGCAGCAACTGCGCGGCACGGTGGCGCGTTTTACGCTGTAGCGCAGACCTGCCGCGCTAGAACCTCTTCGGACACGACGACATCCTGGGCTGGCCGAAGCTGGCGTGACCCGAGCCTGCCGCGCTGTTGGCCGACATGCTGGCCTTGTCCGGATAAAACAGACAGTACTCCCCCAGTGCGGTCACGATGCGGTAGATGCGCTTGGGGTCGTTGGGCGCGCTGAACAGCTCTATCTTCGCCGACTCGAACCATTTCGGTTTGACCGCCGCGCTGGCCTCGGCAAAGCCGCGTTCCAGGCGCGCCTGCGGCGTATCGAGCGGCGCGGTGATCAGTTGACGTTCGCCGGCGCGCAGCTCGCGGTCGATGGCGCCGACAGCCTTGAGCGCCTGCTCGCGCACATTGGCGGGTAGCTCTGCGGGCGCAGGCTGTGCGGCCAGCGGATCGACGTAGGGCGTTCGCTCTGCCGGGGCAGCAGCGGGTGCTGCGGCTGGTGCGGCTGTTGCGGCTGTTGCCGCTGTTGTGGCTGTTGCGGCTGTTGCGGCTGTTGCCGCTGTTGTGGCTGTTGCGGCTGTTGCGGCTGTTGCCGCTGTTGTGGCTGTTGTGGCTGTTGCGGCTGTTGCGGCTGTTGCCGCTGTTGTGGCTGTTGCGGGTGTTGCAGCTGTTGAAGCTGCCGCTGCTGTTGCTGTTGCAGACGTTGCTGGCACTGGCGACTTTGCGGGCGGCGCCGTTACCGGCTTCGGCAGCCGGGCATCCGACGCCTCCGGCGCAACTCCTGCAGCCGATGACATCGGACTGGCCGCCTGCAGATGCTGCTGCACTCGCGGACTTGTCACGGGTTCAGGCGCCGGCAAGCGCTGCGCTGGCTGCACCTTCAGCGTGGCAGCGACCGGCGTTGCGGCCAACGGCAACAACTGTATCCACAGCCGGCGATCGCTTGAAACTGGCACCGGCACCGGCCGCATGGCCAGCCATAGCAGCGCCAGGTGCAGCGCCAACACCATGGCCGCTGCCGCCGCGAGGCGCGGACGCCGGTCCGCATACGTCGTGTCGGCGGCGAAGGAAATCGGTGCGGAGAGGGCCGTCATGGTGTGCCTGGTGCGTTAACCACAATAAATCCAGGCGCAATTGTACTTTTCTCAAGTGCCGGGTCCGGCGTCGTTCGCAGCGTCCCGCCAGGCGCTACCTACAGCAGCGCCGCGCGCACCTTTTGATAACCGCTGCGGCTGACCGGCAACCGGCTGCCGTCCTTGAGGATGGCGACGTGGCTGTCGCGCGTGGCCTGCTCGATGCGATCGATGCGGCCGATGTTGACGATGCACGAGCGGTGGATGCGCAGGAAGCGCGCGCCGTCGAGCTGCTCTTCCAGCTCCGCCAGGCGCTGGCTTTTCAGATAGTCCTTGCCGTCGGCGCGGATGCGCACGTAATCGTCCTGCGCTTCGATGTAGTCGATCCGGTCGCAGGCCACCACATGGACCCTGGCGCCGTCGCGGATCAGCACCCGGTCCAGCGGGTGCTTGCGGCTGGCGGCGTCGCGTACCAGGCGTTCGATGGCGGCGTCGCCGGCGCCCTGGGAGATGTTGGCGCGCGCGTGGGCAAGCGCATGGTCCAGCCGCTGCTGGCTGAAGGGTTTGAGCAGGTAGTCGAGCGCATGGAATTCGAACGCCTTGATCGCGTACTGGTCGAACGCGGTGGCGAAGATGTAGCGGGTCTGGTTGCCGGCCAGTTCGGCCACCTCGAAGCCGTCGAGCTTGGGCATCTGGATGTCGAGCAGCACCAGGTCGGGCGCCAACTCGGTGATGGCTTTTACCGCCTCGAAGCCGTTGGCGCATTCGCCGACGATCTCGATATCGGCATGCGCACCGAGGTACTCGCGCACCACCGCGCGCGCCAGCATTTCATCGTCGACGATCAATACCCGCATCTGCTATTCCCTGTCGTCTGTGGTGTGCGCCGGCATGGCGATGTCCACGTTGAAGTTGTTGTCCTGGCGGCCCCACTGGATGCTGGCCTCGTGCTTGTAGGCGCGGGCCAGGCGCTGGCGCACATTGGCCAGGCCGATGCCGCTGCCGCCGGTGCCTGCGTGCAGGTCCTCGTCCACCGGATTGTCCACCCGGATGTGCAACAGCGAACCGGCGCGCTGCGCCGCGATGCGGATCACGCCGCCCTCGGGCAGGTTGCAGATGCCGTGCTTGACGGCGTTTTCCACCAGCGGCTGGATCAGCATGGGTGGCACCAGGCAGGCCTGCGCCGCGTCGTCCACCGCGCACTCCACCCGCAACCGGTCGCCGAAACGCACCTGTTCAATCGCCAGGAAGTGCCGGATCAGCACCAGTTCCTCGCCCAGCGTGACCATCTTGTGCGCTTCCATGCCCAGGCTCTGACGGAAGAAGCTGGCCAGCTCCAGGGTCATGCGGCGCGCGGCGCCGGCGTCGCAGGAAGTGAGCGCGCTGATCGAATTGAGGCTGTTGAACAGGAAGTGCGGATCGATCTGGGTGCGCAGCATGCGCAGTTCGGCCTCCTGCGCCAGCAGTTGCGATTCGAGTTCGCGCCGCTCGGCGCTCCTGGCCCGCACGAATTCGATCACCAGGTAGTGCACTGCCGCCGCACAGCCGTAGAGCAGTATGCCCAGCCCCACGATCAGCGCCGAAAGCTGCGGCGTGAGCACGATGCCGGCCCACGCCAGGTCCGGCAGCGCGGTCACCGCATTCCACAAGTGCCCGGCCAGCAGCCACAGCACGCCCGATACCACCGCTGCCACCGTCAGCACCGCAGCGACGGTGCCGGCCGGGCGCGCACCGAGCGGATAGGCGCGGCACAGGTAGTAGGCGGAGTAGCCGGCCACCAGCGCATAGACCATGTTCAGCGGGATCGCAAACAGCATGGCGTTGGCCAGCGGCGTGTCGCTGGTCAGCGCGATCACGCCACCGAGCGCCAGGCCGAAGAACAGCCACACCACCATGTAGATGGCGGCGCCGCGACGGTTCGAGAACGCTGCGAGCATCGTGGTCCGGGCCTGCTAGTTGCGCACTTCCAGGCCGCCGAGGATGGCGTAGCCGCGCACGACCAGGCGCTTGCCGGTACCGGCGGGCGGCGCGGTCTTTTCTTCGAAGCCGCCGATGATCGCGGTACCCTCCATCACCACCACCCAGTCCACCGGCACCTTGATGGTGATGCCGCCGGCCAGCGAGAAGATATTGAGCACGGCATCGCCCTGGATCGAAGCCTGGCGCAGGTCGAGATCGGCGCTGCCGAGGATGGCGGTCACTTCGCCGCCGCGAAAATTCTGGGTATTCACGCGCCGGTTGGCCGTGCCCACTACCGAGACGAAGTTGATGACGTCGTCGCCATCGGTGTCGCGCTGCGCCTTGACGTATTCGTCGCCGGGCGCCTGGAACGCGGCCTTGGGATCGTCGCCGCCAGCCCAGTCGCCGCTGTTGCCAGTGCCATTGGCGGCGTTGCTGGCTTTATAGACGATGCCAATACCGACAATGATCAGTACCACGGGCCAGATATCGCGCCAGTCGAAATCGAGGAAGCCGATGCCACGCAACACGCCGATGCTGCCCACGCAAACCAGCACCACGCCCACCACGTTGCCGGAATTGGTACGGGTGTGGGTAAGCTTGAGGACCCCGGCCAGCAGCAGCGCGGTGGGCACCAGCAGGCGGCGGAAATCGAGGTCGATCCAGCCCAGGTTATCGACCAGGAACAGCAGGCCGATGACGACCACCAGCAGGCCCAGCACCATTTGCGCCTTGGGATTGGTTTTGGCGATGCGGCTCATTTTTGCTCCTTGTGGGCGTCGAAGATATTTTCCAGCAGGGGGCGCAGCAGCAGGCCGACGCCGCAGGCGACAATCAGCGCCGGCCAGGTGTCACCGAAGCCCCAGCCCCAGATATGATTGAACGATACGTACCACCAACCGGCAAAGAAAAAGCTCCACAATCCGCTGAGCAGGTAGGCTGGCGTGGTGGGCGGGATCACCTGCGTCAGGCCGCTGATCACCAGCAGCCAGGGCCAGTAGCGCCACAGCTCGGACACGCGCAGATCGAGGTCGATCAGGTCCGCGCGCTGCAACAGCACGACCACCCCCACCACGATCAGGCCGATGCCCCACACCAGTTGCTGGCGCCATTTATAAACGGTTTCCACATTCATGTTCGGTTCCCCCTTGTGACATGACCATCACAATAACGGGTAATCGCCAGCCGGCAAACCACAAATCGGCGAATGACGGAAATGCACCGGTGAACGGCGTTCAGACGAAAAAAAACCCACACCGCCGGTGGCGGGTGGGTTTTTATATAAAGGCTGCCGTGCTTAGCGGCGGGAGCGTGGATTGGCCTTGACAGGAATGAGCGCAGGTTCAAACAACATCAAGCCCCAGCCCAACTGACGGCGAATTTCCTCGGGCGTTGGCGGCGGTTTGAACTCACGCGCCCGGCGCTCCAACCATGCTCGTACCAAATGCTTCGAAGGGTGCAAAGTCTGCGACATGTCCATCTCCCAAAAATTTAGTGAAGCAAATGTAGTGAAGCATCGGGGGCGAGCCCCAACCAAAAAAATTCTGGTGCCGGTACTTGAGGCTACCGGCTTACCTGCTGCCGAGCGACATCTGCAAGAATGCGCTCCAGGCACGCGCAGCCACTATAGCGTGGCGCTGCCGCATACTCTGTACGCGGCTTCACACTCGATGATAGTTATAACTTCTGCTGGAGAAAATCGAGGAAGCAGCCGATGCGCCGCGCCAGTTGCGTGTTGCGGTAATAGACCGCGTGGATCTGCTGGCGATAGCCGGTGTAGCTGTCTTCGAGCACCTTGACCAGGTGGCCGTCGGCGATGTCGGCGCGGGTCATGAAGTCGGCCAGGCACACGATGCCCTGCCCGGCCAGCGCCAGTTGGCGCAAGGTCTCGCCGCTGGAGGCCGACAACGACGGCGTGACAGCCAGGCTGTTGCCGTTGGCGTGTTGCAGCGGCCAGCTGTTGCCCTGCTCGTACTGGGCAAAGCCCAGCAGCGAATGGCCGGCCAGGTCTTCCGGCGTGCGCGGCGCACCGTGCCGCGCCAGGTAGTCGGGACTGGCCAGCACGTACAGCGGGCTGGCGGACAGCGCCCGCGCGTGCAGGGTGGAGTCGGGCAGCGTGCCGATGCGGATCGCAATGTCGGTGCGGTGCTCGATCAGGTCGGTAATCTGGTCGTTGCTGCTCAACTCGAGCCGGATCTCCGGGTACAGCGCGCGGAATTCCGCCACGTGCGGCACCACGCAATGGAGCATGAACGGCGAGGCCGCATCCACGCACAGGCGTCCGGCCGGCTGCTGGCGACGGATGCGGATGGTTTCCTCGGCTTCTTCCATGGCGCCCAGGATGGCGCGCGCGCGCTCGAGGAACAACTGGCCTTCTTCGGTCAATTCCATGCGGCGCGTGGTGCGCGTGAGCAGCGACGTGGCCAGCTTGTCCTCGAGCCGCGACAACGCCCGGCTCACGCCCGACGTGGTCTGGCCCAGGTGCACCGAGGCCGCGCTGAGGGTGCCGCTGTCGATCACGGTGATGAAGGTTTTCAGATCGTCCGAATTAATGTCCACTTGGTTCAACTCTACTTGATTGATCGTTCACGCCACGTACAACAGCACGGCGGCAAAGTGGCAGGCGCTCCCGCCCAGTACGAACAGGTGCCACACGCCGTGGCCGTAGCGCCATTTGTGATCGGTCACGAAAAAAGCGATACCCACCGTGTACACCAGGCCGCCTCCGGCGATCCACAGGAAACCGTCCAGGCCCAGCGCAGCAATCAGCGGGCTGGCGCCGATCACGCCCACCCAGCCCATGGCCACGTAAATCACCAGCGACAGGATGCGCTTGCCCTTGGCGAACCACAACTCCTGCACGATGCCCACCAGTGCCAGCCCCCACACCACGCCGAACAATGACCAGCCCCACGGTCCGCGCAGGCTCACCAGCGTAAACGGCGTATAGGTCCCGGCGATGAGCAGGTAGATGGCGCAGTAATCCATCTGCCGCAGCACGTCCTTGGCGCGGCCGCGCAAGCTGTGATACAGCGTGGAGACCAGGTACAGCCCGAACAGGGTGGCGGCAAAAATGCTGAAGCTCACCACTTTCCAGGGGTCGCCGCTGCGCGCGGCCAATACGATCAGCACAATGCCACCTGCCGCCGCCAGGGCCGCGCCCACCGTGTGGGTAATGCTGTTGAAGCGCTCTCCGTAATACATAGGGCTTCCAATGCTGGTAAAGCGAACTATTGTATAGCGCGCCGGCTGCCGCGATACTTAGCAAAAACTTAATGGTAGCACATAAAAAATTTATTCAAAGCAATGTTACAAACTGCGACACTATCTATTGACGATTGCGCGACAAGTGTCGCACAATAGCCCAACTCGTCGCAAAACAGGAAAAGTCATGTCCAATCCCATCCCGTCGGTCAGCGAACTGACCTTGCTCAAGGCGCTGTGGAAGCAGCAACCGCTGAGCGCCCGCGAAATCCACGATGCCGCCGCCGACGAACTGGCGTGGTCGTTCTCATCGACCCGCAAGACCCTCGACCGGATGCTCGACAAGGACATGATCGCGGTTCACGTCATGCACGGCGTCAATGTGTACAGCCCCCGGCTCGACAAGGTCGGCACGCTGGCCGCGTTTGCCCACGACTTCGGCCGCCGCGTGATGGAACTGGACGCACCGTTGCCGGTGGCAATGTTCACCGGCAGCAAGCTGGTAGACCAGCAGGAGCTGTCGCGACTCGAACAAATGCTCAACGACTGGCCGGACGACGAGGCGGAACAGCCATGAGCGCGCTGACAATGGCAACGCCCACGCTGCTGCTGTGGCAATGGCTGCTGGCCTGCTTCGGCTGCGTGCTGGCCGGCCTGCTGGTACACACGGCGCTCACACTGGCAGCACGCACCTGGCCGGCCCTGCGCGGCCAGCGCCTGGTATGGCTGGCCGCGCAAGCCGTGGTGGCCGCCGTGGCGCTGCTGCCGTTTCTGCCGGCGCTGGACCGAGCCATGGCGCCAATGTTGACTGTCGTCGTGCCCGCGCCGCTGGCCCCGGCGCCGCCTTCGTCAACCGTACGTACCGGGACCATACCTGCTGCGGTCACTGCGCCGCCAACTATTTTCACTGCGACCGCAAGTGCCGTTGCTGAAACCAGCACCAGGGCCCGTGCAAACGCTGATACTCTCGCTGCCACGCCTGCGACTGAGACTACGACTGCGCCTGAGACAGTCAATACCACGCCATTCGCCGTTACCGCAGCGGCGCTGCTTGCCTGGGTACCGTTGCTCTGGGCAGTCATCTACTGCGCCGGCCTGGCCTGGGCCGTGCGGCGCCTGCTGCGCGCCTGGCGGTTGTGGCGCGGCCTGCTGGGCGGCGCGCGGCGCCTGTCGCGGCAGGCGCTGGGCGCGCACGGCGGCTTCGACGCGCGCCAACTGTATGACATCGCCCGCCACCGCGTGACGGTGATGGAAACCGATGCGGCGGTCTCGCCGATGCTGGTGGGCGCCTGGCGGCCGGTGCTGCTGCTGCCACGCCACCTGCGTGATTTTCCCGTGATCGAACAACAGATGGTCATCGCCCACGAACTGCAGCACCGCCGTGCGCGCGATCCCTGGCTGCTGGGCGTGTCGGCCCTGGTGCAAACGCTGTTGTGGTTCAATCCCGCGCCGCGCTGGTTCGGCGCGCGCCTGGCCTGGGCGGTGGAACTGGCGTGCGACCGCCGCGTGCTGGCCGGCCGCCCGCCGCAGCAGCGCAAACAGTACGCTGGCGCCCTGCTGGCCCAGTGGCGCGCGCAACTGCTTGCGCCGCCTGCAACTGCCCTCGCCTTTGGCGGCGCCGATGCGCACACGGTGGGTGAGCGCATCGAACAGCTGCGCCACGCCAAGCCAGCGGCGCTGCCAGTGGCTGGCGCGTGGACCGTGGCGGCAATGTTAATCGCCGTGCTGACTGGTAGCGCATTGCTGCGCCCTGCACTGGCGGTAAGCACTCTGCCGACACTGCCGGTGAGTACCTTGCCGGCGCCGGCTGGAGCTGTTGCGTTGCCGACCGCGCCAGTCGCGCCGACCACATCGGTCACCTCGGGCACCGCATCCAGTCCGGCCACATTGACCACCTCGGTCACCGCAGGCACGCCAGCCACGTCAGCGTCCCCGGCACGCCCCAACAACCTATCGCTTCCTGCCGGACAAGTCACTGCATCCACCGCGCCAGCCGCCTTGGCGTCAACGTCAGTACCCATCGCCTGGCACAACCCGCTCGACAAAATGCGTGTCTCCGGCTTTTTCGGCGTGATGCGCAGCGTTTCGCCACGGCCCAACCAGGGTCTCGACTTGCCGGCGCCGGTAGGCACGCCGGTGCGCGCCGCTGCCGCCGGTACCGTGCTTGCTGCCGGCAAGCTGGACGAAAACAACGGCCGCTACGGCACCACCGTCGTCATCGCCAGCGGTGATGGCAATCTCACCCAGGCGCTCTACGCCCACCTGGACACCACGGCGGTGCAACCGGGCGCGAAGGTGAAAGCGGGCCAGGTCATCGGCACCGTCGGCGTGACCGGCTTTTCCACCGGCCCGCACCTGCACTTCCAGCTGCGCCAGAACGGCCGGGCCATCGATCCAGCCACCGTGCTTGGCGGCCTCGACCAGCATGCGACCAGGCGCGCACTTGCCGTGCGGCGCCAGCAACTGGGCTACTAACTCCCCATAACCGTCCCTGCATCCGCTACCCGACCGGTGGCGGAGAAGACTCCTATCGCCCGCGTTTTGGCGATCCGTTTCAAGAACCCCGCACAGGAACCATCATGTCACTTCCGATACTGGCCGCCAGCATGCTGCTGGCCGCGCCATCCACGCCCGCCACGCCCATCGTTGCCGAAGCACCGCAGCAGATCGAAATCACCGCCGCCCGCGCCGACGTGCGCCAGCGCGAAACCACCACCGCCATCGTCGTCACCCACGCCGAGCTGGTACGCCAGGGCGACCAGACCCTGGCCGACGCCCTCAAGCGCCTGCCCGGCATCAGCGTCTCGGGCGTGCCCGGCCAGGGCGGCGAGATCAGCATGCGCGGCCTGGGCAAGGGTTACACCCAGATCCTGCTCAACGGCGAGCCGGTGGCGACCGGCTTCTCGCTCGACTCGGTGGCGCCCGAGATGATCGAGCGCGTGGAAATCCTGCGCAGCGCCACGGCAGCGTCGAGCAACCAGGCGGTGGCCGGCAGCATCAACATCATCCTGAAAAAGGCGGCCAGGCGCGGCCAGCGGTCGCTGGCCGCCAGCGCCACCCGCCGTGGCGGCACCACGTCGCCCACGCTTACCGCGCAGTTGTCGGACCAGGCGGATAACCTCTCGTACAGCGTAGCCGCCACGCTGTCGCGCCAGCGCACCGAGGAAGCCATCGCCGACGACGAAACGCTGACCGACGCTGACGGCGTGGTTACGCTGCGGCGCCATACGCCGCAACCAAAGTCCATCCGCAACGACAATTTGACCTTGACGCCGCGCGTGAGCTGGACCCTGGGCGGCGGCGACACCCTCGCCTGGCAGGGCTTCGCCAACTTGCGCCATTTCGATGTGCGCAACCGCGCCGACGAGCAAACGCTGGTGGGCAGCGCCAGCGAGTTTCCGCATTTTGTGTCGGACTACCACGCCCGCATCACCATGCTGCGCAGCGACCTGCAGTGGAACCACAATCTCGCCAACGGCGACAAGCTCGAAACCAAATTGGGCGCCAACAGCAACCGCCGCAGCACCGGCTACGACTTTTATGGCATGGACGCGAACGGCGCGCCGGCCGTGCACCGCCACGTCGATGCCGGTCCCACCGAAACGGCCGTGACCTTCACCGGTACCTGGCGCCACCCGGTGGGTGCGCGCCACGCGCTGGCGATCGGCTGGGACGCCAGCCGGGCGCGCCGCGACGAAGACCGCAGCGAAACCATTTTTGACGACGCCGGCATGCAGACGGAGGCCAGCAACGCCGACTACAGCGCCGTGGTCAAACGCCTGGCGCTGTTCGCGCAAGACGAATGGGAAATATCGAAACAGTTTTCGGTGTATGCGGGACTGCGCCACGAGCGCCTGCAAACGGCCAGTCGTGCGCTGGCGGCCAATTCGCCCGATGCGCTCGATGTCACGTCCGCTGTGTGGAGTCCGTCGCTGCAGGCACGCTACGCACTGCCGAACCGGGACGTGCTGCGCCTGGCGTTGGCGCGCACGTACAAGGCGCCGACGCTGGCCAAGCTGGTGCCGCGCCGCTACACCATGGACAATAACAACAACCCGACCAATCCCGACGAACAGGGCAACCCGCAACTGCGCCCCGAGCTGGCCTGGGGCCTCGATGCCGCCTACGAGCGCTACCTGGGCGACGGCGCCCTGGCCAGCGTGAGCGTCTACTGGCGCCGCATCCGCGACGTCACGCAAACCCGCCTGTTCCAGGAGGGCAGCGTGTGGGTGGATACGCCGTTCAACAACGGCAACGCCAGCGTGCATGGCATCGAACTGGAAGCGAAGCTGCCGCTGCGTCGCCTGCTGGGCTGGACGGCGGCGCCGGCGGTGGACCTGCGCGCCAACCTGGCGCGCAACTGGTCGCGCGTGGACAGCGTGGCCGGACCCCATAACACGCTCGAAGAACAGGTGCCGGTCACCGCCAACCTGGGCGCGGACTACAAGCTGCCCGGCGGCGCATGGACCGTCGGCGGCGACTTCACCTACAAGGGCGGCGTCACCATGCAGCAATCCACGCAGCTGCGCCTGGGCACGTCGCCAGGCCGCCAGCTGGACCTGTATGCACTGTGGAAGCTCGACGCCCAAACCCAGCTGCGCGTGTCGGGATCCAATCTGCTGCACCAGCAGTCCCGCGACTGGCAGCAGTTCCAGGCCACCGGCCTGCGCGCGCGTTCCACCGTCACGCCCACCAGCGCGGCCGTGCGCGTGATGGTGGAACACCAGTTCCGGTAGCCGTGCTGTGGTATGGTTTCACCCATGACCACAGTACCGACTTCCCCCGCCCGCACCGATCAACCGTACCAGCGCTGCATGATCATGGGCGGCGGCGGTTTCCGCTTCGGCATCTACATCGGCATGTATGCCGCACTGCGCGAGGCGGGCAAGGCGCCCGACGTGATCGTGGCCAGCTGCGGCGGCGCGATTGCCGCCGCCATCATCCACAATCTGCCGGAGCCGCAGGCGCAGCGCGACTGGCTGGCGTCGCGCGCCATGTACGACTTCTGGTGCGGCCTCAAATCCACGCGCCACGCGGCGCTGCTGGCCACGCTGGCGCGGGCGGCGCGGCGCACGCTGTCGTCGGCGCGCGCGCCGGTGATACCCGACCTGTTCGGCGACTTCCTGTTCGACATTCCGTCGCAGCTGCCCTTCCCTGCGCCCGCCGGCACGCCGGAGGTCGATGTGGCCATCATCGGCGGCAAGCTGCTGTTCGATGCGCATGAGGTGGGACGCCCGCGCGGCCAGCGCAAGCTGTTTGCCGAAACCGTGTTTTGCGGCGAGCGCGCGGCTGCCGCGCTGCGCGGCATGGCGTCGCCGCTGGCCGATCCGCGCTGGGGCGAACATGCCGTGGCGCCGGAACTGCTGATCGACAGCGGCGTGCCGATTACCGAGGCCGCGCGCATCTCGATCGCGGACATGATCTACTTTCGCTGCCGCCAGTACCAGGGCGCGGAATACATCGGCGGGGTGCTCGACCTGTTCCCGGTCGAAATCGCCCGCAAGCTGGGCACAGAAGTGGTGATGGAGTTCAAGGAGGCGTTCGACCAGGTGTTTTCGATCCCGGCCTGGCGCTCGGTGCTGGGCCTGAACGGCAATGCGCGGCTGCGTTACGCCAACACCTATCTGGCCGACCTGCGCATCGATTCGTCCGATATCTCGAAGGCGCTGGCGCGCCAGCAATTGCAGCAAAAACTGCACTGGAGCCGCAACCGCATCGAACTGGCGATGCCGCCCACGTACGACATCTTCGTGCAGCACGCGCGCGACCAGTGGCAGTACGGCTACGACCGCGCCCGCGAGGCGCTGGCGCACCCGATCGGCCGCCACCCCGACGTACGACGCGCCACGCGCTACAGCCGCCCTTTCAGCAATCAATAATACTATTTACACATCTCGCGCCAGGACTCCTCGAACTCGTCGTGCGGGATATCCTGCGCCAGCATGGTCAGTTCGCGCGCCACCGAGATATAGCGCTGGTAGCCGAGGTAGGCGCCAAACGCATCCTTGGCATTGACCTCGCCGCACGGTGCGCCGCCCTTGCCGATGAACTGGTTGCGAAACTGCGCCGACGCCGGTTCGCGGATTTTTTCCCGGACGTATTTTTCGCCCATGGCAATCACCGCGCTCGCTTCGCGCTGCTTTTTTTGCGCGCGGGTTTCGCCGCAGCCGGCCAGAGCCAGCATGGCGGCCACCGCCAGCAGCCCGGCGCCATGCCGGCGCAAGGTGTGTGAAAAATTCATATGGTTGCTCATCTTGTCCATGATGCCAGATACACCCCACTTAACGCATCACCCCTCGGCATTGTTGACAACCACCGACTTTGTTAAACTGACCAGCTTTTAAGCACTGCAACTGGAGACCGACCGCATGTCACACAACCTTCCCGACCGTCTGGTACGCACCGTACAAACCCTGCTGGCCTGCACCATGTTGTTGGGCAGCTATGCGGGGGCAGCAGAAAAGCTGGCCAATGTCACCATCCTGGCCACCGGCGGCACCATTGCCGGCAGCGGCGCCAGCTCCACCACCACGGTCGGCTACACCGCCGCCACGGTCGGTGTCGATACCCTGATCAAGGCCGTGCCGGAACTGTCGAAAGTGGCGCAGGTAAAAGGCGAGCAAGTGTTCCAGATCGCCAGCGAGAACATGACCAATGAGCATTGGCTGGCGCTGGCCAAGCGCGTCAACACGCTGCTGGCGCAAGCGGACGTCGATGGCATCGTCATCACCCACGGCACCGATACGCTGGAAGAAACCGCGTATTTCCTCGACCTGACCGTCAAGAGCAAAAAGCCGGTGGTGCTGGTGGGCGCGATGCGTCCCGGTACGGCGCTGTCGGCCGACGGTCCGATCAACCTGTACAACGCGGTGCTGCTGGCCGCCAGCAAGGACGCGGTCGGCAAAGGCGTCCTGGTGGCGTTGAACGACCAGATCCACAGCGCGCGCGATGTCAGCAAGACCAACACCTCCACGCCGGACAGCTTCAAGACGCCGGAACTGGGCCTGCTCGGCTACATCCAGGGCAGCAAGCCATATTTTTACCGCGCGTCCACCCGCAAGCACACGGTTGATGCCGAGTTCGACGTGAGCAAGCTGAGCAGTCTGCCGCAAGTCGATATCGTCTATGGCTACGCCAACGTCGGCCCGGTGGCGCTCAATGCGCTGGTGGCGGCGGGCGCCAAGGGCATCATCCATGCCGGCGTGGGTGACGGCAGCCTGGCCGCCACGGTAAAACCGGCACTGGTAGCCGCGCGCAAGCAGGGCGTGGTGATCGTGCGCGCCAGCCGCGTCGGCCAGGGTATCCTGGCGCGCAACGGCGAAGCCAACGATGACGAACTCGATTTCGTTGCGGCCGACACGCTGAGCGCGCAAAAGGCGCGCATCCTGCTGATGCTGGCGCTGACCAAAACCGCCGACACCAACGCCATCCAGCAGATGTTCTATACCTATTGATTCATGGGTAGTCCGGCCGCCGCATCTGGAACAGGCTGTCGGGCGTAATCTCGAAGTAATCGGCCGGGCCGCCGGCGCGCAGGATGGTCTGCGAGCCCGCCGTATCGTAAATGCCATCGCGCAGCAGTGCCGGCGCGATGTGTACCCCCACCACCTCCCCCATCACCAGCCACGTATTGGTGGCGTCGCCCGATGCGCCTTGCAGGCGGATGATCTGGCTGCATTTGCATTCGAACGACACCGGGCTCGCTGCCACGCGCGGCACGCCGACGACGCGCGACGGCGCCGTGGCCAGGCCGGCCAGCGCAAACTCGTCCACCTCGGGCGGCGCCGCTGCGCAGCTGGCGTTCATGGCCTCGGCCAGCGGACGCGTGGCCAGGTTCCAGACGAACTCACCGGTTTCCTCGATGTTGCGCAGGGTATCCTTGCGGCCGATGCTGGCAAAGCCGATCAGCGGCGGCGTGTAATTAAAGGCGTTGAAAAAGCTGTAGGGGGCCAGGTTGAGCACACCGGCAGCCGATTGCGAAGAGATCCAGCCGATCGGGCGCGGGCCGACGATGGCGTTGAACGGGTCGTGCGGCAGGCCGTGGCCTTGTGCGGGCTGGTAGAAATAGCGGTCGTCCATATTGCTCCTGGAAAGTCGGCGCCGGGCGGCGCCACCGCGTATTCTGGCACAGGCCGTAAACCACTGCGGGGCGGACACTTGCGCGCCCGCCCCGCAGGGAATCACAACCAGCCAGGCTTACGCTTGCTTGGCAGCCTTGCGACGACGTGCCACCACGCCCAGCAGACCCAGACCGGCGATCATCATGGCGTAGGTTTCAGCTTCTGGCACGGGTGCCATGGCCAGGTTGACGTTCGACGAGTACGAACCGCCGCCCGCACCTTGCACCAGGCCGTTCACGGACAGGTAGTAGCTGCCGGCGGTCAGGCCGTTGGCGTCGAATTTCCAGTAGTCTTCGGTGCCCACGCCCGAACCCAGCACGTTGGTGCCAGCGTAGGTGGAGATAACGGCCTGGCTCACCGGATCGTATTTCACCAGGCTGAAGCCGTTGATGACCAGATCCTGGATCGGATTGGTGCTCAGGAAGGTCGAGCTCAAGGTGCCGGAAGCGTTATAGTTGCCGTTCAGGGTGAACGTGAACTTGTCGCTGAAAACGTTGGAAACCTGATCGGCGTCGAAGGTGTTACCGACCACGGTCTGGAAACCGCCTGCCTTGTTACTGACCAGAACAGCCGCTTCCGTGTCCCCCACGTTTGCTGCGAAGGCCGACGAGGTCATTACGCTGGCGCCCATGATCATCGATGCGATCAGGATATTTTTGAGTTTCATAGTCATTCCGTTGAAAGGTTGTTAGTTGGCGTTCCGGTACGCAGCACCGGTGACAAGACAATAACCTAGTTGTAGCGAAGTCAACTGTTAGTTACCTAACATAGTGATTACTTTTGCAAATTAGTTGGTCTTCTGGACACTTTTACATAAAACCCTTGTTGTTAACAGATTCTGTGGATAAGCCTGTTAACAAGCCATAGCACCAAACTTCAAGTAGTTGTTTTTAAATGGAAATTTTGCCTTGCGTAAATTTAACGCAGCGAAAGTTATCCACTGACATTACACTAGGCAAGTTTGTTGAACCGACCACAGGAAGACCATGAACCACCGCCTGCCTACCATTGCCCTCGCCATTGCGCTGCTGGGCAGCATCGTTACCCCGGCCCAGGCCGCCGACGAACCGGCCGCCTCCACCGTCGCCAGCGTGCGCGAGCAGTACACCAAGTACGAATACCGCATCCCGATGCGCGACGGCACCCGCCTGTTCACCGCCGTGTACGTACCCAAGGACGCCAGCCGCCGTTATCCGTTCCTGATGGAACGCACGCCGTACAGCGCTGGCGTGCATGCCGATGATGAATTGCACTACGGCGTCGATTTTTATCCGGCGCGCCTGGGCCCGTCGCCCGAATTCCAGCGCAGCGGCTATATCTTCGTGCAGCAGGACGTGCGCGGCCGCTATATGTCGGAAGGCAAATGGCAGGAAATGACGCCGCATGTGAACCCGCGCCGCGCCAGGGGCGAAGGCAATGAAAGCGAGGACATGCACGACACCGTCGAGTGGCTGCTGAAAAATGTTCCCAACAACAATGGCAAGGTCGGCATCCTGGGGATTTCCTACCCGGGCTTTTACACCTCGGCCAGCATCATCGATTCGCACCCGGCCATCAAGGCTGCGTCGCCGCAGGCGCCGGTGACCGACCTGTACATGAACGACGACTCCTACCATGGCGGCGCCTTCATGTTGGCGGCCAATTTCGACTTCTACGCAGCCTTTGTCGAAGCCCAGAACCCGACCCCGCTGCCCAGGAGCTGGAGCAACTTCGACTATGGCACGCCCGACGGCTACGATTTCTTCCTGTCGCACCTGACGCTGTCCAACATCACCGACACCATGACGGCCTCCCAGCGCGCATTGCTGATGCCGACGATTGCCAACTGGACCTATAACGACTTCTGGAAAACCCGCAACATCGCGCCGCACCTGAAGAATATCAAGGCGGCGGTGCTGACCGTGGGCGGCTGGTACGACGCCGAAGATTTACAGGGCCCGCTCACCACCTACCACGCGATCAAGCGCAATAATCCGGCGATCTACAGCAGCCTGGTGATGGGGCCATGGTCGCACGGCGCATGGCGCCGCTACGACGGCCAGAGCCTGGGCAGCGTGCAGTTCGGCGCCAAGACCGGCGAGTACTTCCGTAAAAATATCGAGTTTCCGTTCTTCGAGCAGCACCTGAAAGGCGTGGTCAATCCCAACAAGGCGGAAGTGCATGCCTTCGAGACCGGCAGCAATGTCTGGCGCGAGTACGCGGCCTGGCCACCGAAGCAGGCGCACACGCGCACCTTGTACCTGGGCGCCAACGGCACCCTGGCCTGGCAACAGCCGGCGGCCGGCGGCGACGACTTCGACGAATACGTGGCCGATCCGCGCAAGCCGGTGCCGTACACCGGCTATCCTGCCATCGGCGTGCCCAAGGAATACATGGTAGGCGACCAGCGCTTTGCCTCGAGCCGCACCGACGTGCTGACGTACCGCAGCGAGCCGCTGGACGAAGATGTGACCTTGAGCGGTCCGGTGAAACCGCGCCTGTTCGTCTCCACAACCGGCACCGATGCCGACTGGATCGTGAAACTGATCGACGTCTATCCCGACGACTACCCGTCGGCGGCCAAGCCCGACGGCCCGCGCACCGATGTCGAGAAACCGGCCATTCCCATGGCCGGCTACCAGCAGCTGGTGCGCGGCGATCCGCTGCGCGGCAAGTTCCGCAACGGTTTCGAGAAGCCGGAGCCGTTCACGCCCGGCAAGGTCGAACCGGTCAATTTCAGCATGACCGACATCAACCACACGTTCCGTCGCGGCCACCGCATCATGGTACAGATCCAGAGCTCGTGGTTCCCGCTGGTGGACCTGAACCCGCAAACCTTTGTCGATATCCCCAAGGCCAGGCCCGAGGATTTCCGCAAGGCGACCCAGCGCGTGTACCGCGCCCCGTCGATGTTTTCGGGCATCGAGGTGCAGGTGCTGCCCGGGCCCCGCTAAGTAACCAGGCCAGAAACCGGTGCGTTTGCGCCAGTTTCTGGCTTGCAGAGCAGGTGCAGCCTCCCATTCGGGAGAGGATTTCCCTTGCCTGACGCAGTAAAGTTGCAACACTGTTATTTCCAGTAGGGAAATTCTATTGGGTTTATTTAATCTATAAACTTAACAGAATTGGCTTTAGGAAATATGATAGCGGCATCAGCTTCACTACCATCGTTGGCGTTTAAGGAATCCCCATGGAAAACAATCACACCGGCCTCGGCGTCGCGGCCCGCCTGCGGATCGGCTTTGGCATCATCCTGGCGATGATGCTGGCATTGACCGCGCTGAGCGTGGTCAAGGTCAACGCCATCGACAACAGCCTGCAGCACATCAGCGAGGTCAACAACGTCAAGCAGCGCTATGCGATCAATTTCCGTGGCAGCGTGCACGACCGCGCGATTGCGCTGCGCGATGTCACCCTGGTGGCAGACGCCGATGTGGCCGCCGTGGTGGCCCTGATCGACAAGCTCGATGCCGACTACCAGCAATCGGCGCGCCCGATGGACGCCCTGTTCGGCCAGGCCAAGGCCAAGGTGATGCCGGAGGAACGCGCCTGGCTCGACAAGATCAAGCAGAACGAAGCGCGCGCCACGCCGCTGGTCAAGCAAATCATCCAAGCGCGCCGCGCCGGCGATATCGACGGCGCGCGCAGCCTGATGCTGGGCCAGGCCAGGCCGGCCTTCATCGACTGGCTGGCCAGCATCAACGGCTTTATCGACCAGGAAGAAAAGATGACCGAGGCCGAGTCCGAACTGGCCCGCCACGGCGCCCACAACTTCCAGTCGCTGGCCTTGTTGGCCGTGGCGATCGCGATGGCAATCGGCGCCGTGGTAGCGTGGCGCGTTTCGCAACACTTGCTGCGCGCACTCGGCGCCGAGCCGTCCGAGGTAAAAGCGCTGGCCAACGCCGTCGATCGTGGCGAGTTGTACCACCAGGTCAGCCTGCGTGATGGCGACCGCGACAGCATCATGGCGGTGCTGGTCAAGATGAGCGGCAACCTGCACGCCACCGTCACCGAAGTGCATGACGCGGCGCAGGCCGTTTCCAGCATCAGCACCCAGATTTCGGCAGGCAACCAGGACTTGTCCAGCCGCACCGAGGACCAGGCCAGCTCGCTGGAAGAAACCGCATCGGCCATGGAAGAGCTGACCGCCACCGTCAAGCAGAACGCCGACAGCGCCCGCAACGCCAGCAAGCTGGCGCGCGAAGCGTCCGGCGTCGCCAGCCAGGGCGGCGAGATCGTCGGCCAGGTGGTGCAGACCATGAACGCCATCGACGCGTCCTCGCGCAAGATCGAAGAGATCATCAGCGTGATCGACGGCATCGCTTTCCAGACCAATATCCTGGCCCTGAACGCAGCGGTGGAAGCCGCGCGCGCCGGCGAACAGGGCCGTGGCTTTGCCGTGGTCGCCACCGAGGTGCGCAACCTGGCCCAGCGCAGCTCCACCGCCGCGCGCGAAGTCAAGGCGCTGATCGACGAATCGGTGCAACGCATCCACACCGGCACCGACCTGGCCGAACACGCGGGCAGCACCATGCATGACATCGTCAACAGCGTCAAGCGCGTCTCCGACATGGTCGAATCGATTGCCAGCGCCAGCGAGGAGCAGCGCGTGGGTATCGAGGAAGTCAACCGCGCCATCGCCCAGATGGACCAGGTGACGCAGCGGAACGCGGCGCTGGTCGAAGAAGCGACCGGCACGGTCGATACCCTGCAGGACCAGGCCGCCCATCTCAACCACGCGGTCGGCGTGTTCAAGACCGAGCGCAGCGCCGTCGCGGCGCCGGCAGGCCGGTCCGCACGCACAGCGGAGCCGCAGCTGCTGCTGGCCGAAACGGCATGACGCTGCCGGTGCTGTTGCGGCAAAACTCGGAACCGGAGCGGGTGCGGGCGCTGCAGCAACTGGGCGTCCTCAACACCAACACCAGCGACTATTTCGACAGCGTGACCGCGCTGGCAAAAACCCTGTTCGACGTCTCGGGCGCCTATATTTCGCTGCTCGACAGCGACCGTCAGTGGATCAAGTCGGCAGTCGGCTATTGCCCGCCGAACACCGACCGCGACAAGACCTTCTGCCAATACACGATCGCCCAGGCCAGCGTGCTGGTGATCGAAGACACGCTGCTTGATCCCCGCTTTGCCGGCAATCCGCTGGTGGCCGGGCCGCAAGGCGTGCGCTTTTACGCCGGCGCGCCGCTGGTGACGCAGGACGGCTATGCCATCGGCGCGCTGTGCCTGATCGACCAGCGCACCCGCGCGCTCCCCGCCAGCGACCAGCAGCGCCTGGCCACGCTGGCCGGCCTGGTGATGGCGCACATCACGCTGGGCCGCGCGGTGGGGCACGTGGATGCGGTGAGCGGCATGCCGAATAAATACCAGCTGGCCGACGACCTGGGTGCAGCCGCCGCGCTGGTCCCGGGCGCGCAACGCGTGCTGGTGGACCTTGCCATGCCCGACGCCGCTCGCGCCTTCGAAATCATCCGCGTGATGGGCGCGGCCGTGCACGACCAGCTGGTGCGCGAAGTGGGCGCCCGTCTGCAACAACTGTTCGCGGATCGCGCCCAGGTCTACCACCTGGGCGACACCCGCTTTGCGCTGCTCTCGCGCGACGCCGACAGCGACGCCTTCATCGACTACCTGTACGGGCTGGACGCGGCGCTGCAAACCCCGCTCACCAGCCTCAATATTCCGCTGGTCCTGCCCGGCTTTGGCGGCATCGTGCGCTTTGCCCTGGACGCCGCTTCGGCCGCCGATGCGCCGCGCCAGGCCGCCGCCGCCGTCAACCAGGCCCTCAGCGCACAACAGCGCTGGAGCCTGTACAGCGACAGCGAAGACGCGCAACAGCGGCGCGCGTTCCGCCTGCTGCACGATGTGCGGCGGGCAATTGCCGACGGCGAGTTCGAACTGGTGTATCAACCGAAGCACGACCTGCCCGGAGGCGCCTGCCACGGCGCGGAAGCGCTGCTGCGCTGGCACCACCGCGAGCTGGGCGCGATCTCGCCGGCCGAGTTCATCCCGCTGATCGAAACCACCGCCCTGATCGGTCCGCTTAGCGACTGGGTCATCAACACCGCCATCGCCCAGCTGGGCGCGTGGCATGCGGCCGGTCACCTGGTGAAGGTGGCGCTGAACCTGTCGGCCTGGAATTTCGAGGAACCGGACCTGGTGGACCGGCTGGCCGCCGCCTGCCGGCAGCATCGCGTCGATCCGCGCTACGTGGAAATCGAGTGTACCGAGGGCGTCTGGATGGAAAGCGCGGACATCCTGGCCACGCTGCACCGTATCCGCGCCCTGGGCATGGGCCTGGCGCTCGACGACTTCGGCACCGGGTACAGCAATTTTTCCTATTTGCAGAAAGTGCCGGCCACGGTGGTCAAGGTGGACCAGTCGCTGATCCGCAACGTCCACACCAACCCGCGCGACCAGCGCATCGTCCGCTCGCTGATCGCCCTGGCGCGCGAACTCGATTACCAGGTCGTGGCCGAAGGCGTGGAAACCGCGCAATCGCTGGCGCTGATCCGTGAATGGGGCTGCGATGTGGCGCAGGGCTACCATTTTTCGAAGCCGCTGGCGGCTGGGGTGTTTATTGACTACCTGGTGCGGCACCAGCATGGCGCAGACAACACCAGCTAGCAATTGTCTGCCAGCCCGCATCCAGCTACAATGATAACAATTCTCATTTACATTGAATTGCCAGATGCTTGCCGTGTCCCCTTCCTCCACCTGCCAGCCCGATTTCCAGGCCTTGTATGCCGACCACCATTCCTGGTTGCTCGGCTGGCTCAAGCGGCGGCTGCATGATGCGGGGCTGGCTGGCGACCTGGCGCAGGATACTTTCATCAAGATCCTGGTGGCGCGCGAGGCTGGCGCCATTGCCGAGCCGCGTCCGTTTCTGGCCACCATCGCCAGGCGCCTGATTGCCAACCACTGCCGCCGCGAAGCGCTGGAACACGCGTACCTGGACGCGCTGCTGCACGCGCCGCAAGCGTGTGCGCCCTCGCCCGAAACCATCGCCATCGTGGTCGAATCGCTGCACCTGATCGACCGCGCGCTTGCCAGGTTGCCGGAACCGGCCAGGCAGGCGTTCCTGATGGCGCACCTGGACGGCATGCGCTACGCCGACATCGCCGCCGAACTGAACGTGAGCACGCACTCGGTCAAAAAATACCTGACCAAGGCCAACCTGCTCTGCTTCTTTGCCGTGCCCGATTTTGCTGCGTCCTGACATGGCCGAGACCACCGTCTATGCCGATGGCCAGCCGATCGCGCTCGACATCGCCATGCAGGCAGCGGAATGGCTGACCACGCTGATGGATGGCGACGCCACGGTGGCGCAGCGGCAAGCGTGGCGCGCCTGGCGCGACGCCCATCCCGACCACGACCGCGCCTGGCGCCATATCGAACAGGTAAGCGGCAACTTCCAGGAACTCGACGCCCGCGCCAGCCGCCAGGCTCTGGCGCGCCAGCCCACCGCACGCCGCCAGGGCTTGCGGGCGCTGGTATGGCTGGCGGCATTCGGCGCCACCGGCTGGTTCGCCAGCCGCAGCGATACCGCGCACACCTTGCTGGCCGATGTCTCGACCGGCGCCACGCGCCGTCAAATCACGCTGGAAGACGGCACTGCGCTGCACCTGAACGTCCACACGGCAGTCAATCTCCGCTACACGGCCAGCGGACGCCTGCTGCAACTGGTCCAGGGCGAAATCCATGTGGCCACCGCGCAGGAACACCGCACGCCGTACCGCCCGTTCCTGGTGGAGACCACGCACGGCCGCGCGCTGGCGCTCGGCACCCGCTACGTGGTGCGCCAGGATGACGACCAGACCATGGTCGCAGTCGAACAGGGCCGCGTGCGCCTGACGCCACGCGACGGCGGCGCCGCCGTGATTGTCGCGGCCGGCCAGGGCGCGGGCATGACGAACAATCGGGTGCTGCCGGTGCGCGCCGTCGGCCCCGAAGCGTGGGCCTGGCGCCAGGGCCTGCTGCTGGCCGACGCCATGCGCTTACGCGACTTTATCCACGAACTGAGCCGCTACCGCAGCGGCTTCATCGCCTGCGATGACGCCGTGGGCGACCTGCGCATTTCGGGCGTGTACCCGCTGGCCGACACCGACGCCGTGCTGCGCTCTCTGCCCGATGCACTGCCGGTGCGGGTTCAATACCGCACACCGTACTGGGTGCAGTTGCAAGCGAAGTAAAAAATATTTAAAAAAAACGGTACCCGTTTTCGATTCCGGCGTGACCCGTATAGGCAAAGTCAACCGACACACCACTACAAGGTCACCATGTCCCTCATCCGTACCCCGATGGCTGTTGCCATCCAACTGGTTTTTATTTCCTCGGCATTGCTGGCCGGCGCCGGCAACGTGCAGGCGCAAGCCGTGCCGTCCGCTGCTGCGGCCCCGGCCAGCCATGACTTCCGCGTGCCACCCGGCGAGCTGGGCGCGGCGCTGCGCCAGGTCGCCAGCCAGGCCGGCGTGCTGCTGAGCTTTACTCCCGAGCAAACGCGCGGCAAGACCAGCGGCGGCCTCGACGGCCGCCATACCGTAGCGGACGCACTGAACGGCGTATTGCGCGGCACCGGCCTGACTGCGGCTCTAAGCGCCAACGGCGCCTGGGTGCTGCGCGCGGCCGAAGCGCCAACCATGGGCAGCCTGCCGGCCGTCTCGGTCACGGCCCAAAGCGACGCCAGCGAAGGCACCGGCGCCTACGTCTCCACCGCAGCGCTCGGTACCGCCACGCCACTGGGCCTGTCGCTGCGCGAAACGCCGCAATCGATCAGCGTGATCACCAGCGCGCGCATGGCCGACCAGGGCTTGACCACCATCGGCCAGGTGATGGCGCAGGCGCCCGGCGTCACGCTGTTTTCGCTGGGCAGCGAGCGCACCGGCTTTACTGCGCGCGGTTACTCGATCACCAACTACCAGCTCGACGGCGTCAACACCCACTCGGAAAACCTGGGCCTCAACGCCCTGCCCTCGCAAAGCCTGGCCGACATGGCGCTGTACGACCGCATCGAAATCCTGCGCGGCGCCTCGGGCCTGATGACCGGCGCCGGCGACGCGTCGGGCGCGCTCAATATGGTGCGCAAGAAACCGACCAGGCAATTCCAGTCGTCGATTGAAGGTCGGGTAGGGTCGAACCAGCAACTGCGCGGCGCCTTCGATGTATCGGGACCACTGAATAACGATGCCAGCGTGCGCGGCCGCCTGGTGACGGTGGCGCAGGACAACGAGAGCGATATCGACCACTACCAGCACAACAAGCAGGTGGTGTACGGCGTGGTGGAAGCGGACCTGCGGCCCGGCACCACGGTGAGCGCGGGCGTAACTCACCAGCGCAACCGCTCGAAGGGCTCGCTGTCGTACCTGGGCTTCCCGCTGTTCTACAGCAACGGCGTGATGACCGACCTGCCCCGCTCGTTCTCGCCGGCAGCGCCCGGCAACCGCTTCGACACCGATTCCACCGATGTTTTCGCCACGCTCGAGCAGGCGCTGGGCAGCAACTGGAGCCTGAAAGTCTCGGCCAGCCATTTGACGTCGTCGCAGGATGAGCGTTCGGTGTACCTGGATGTGAACGGCGGCTTCGCCGACCAGGTCAGCGGCGACGGCCTGCTGCTGGCCGCCAATCGCCGCAATTACCACCTGAAATCGAACAGCGTCGATGTCAAGGTGCGCGGCCCGGTCACGCTGTGGGGCCGCCAGCACGAACTGGTGTTCGGCCTCGACTACAACGAATTCCAGAGCAAGACCGACGGCAGCTTCGACTGGAATCTGCAAGGCACACCGGCCAACCTCTACACCTGGGACCGCAACCAGGCGCCGGTGTTTGGCGACACCTACGTTATCTATGACAGCACCCGGCGCCAGTCCAGCGCCTATGCCGCCGGCCGCTTCAACCTGGCCGACAAGCTGACCCTGATCGCCGGCGCCAAGGTCATGCGCTACGACGAGAACTACGTCACCGACGCGCCGACCATCCCCTATTACAGCGCCGCGCCCGCTTCGGAAAAGCACGTGGTCACGCCGTACGGCGGCCTGGTCTATGAAATCAACGACATCCACAACGCTTACGCCAGCTATTCCACCATCTACCAGCCGCAGGCGTCGCAAGACCGTTACGGCAACTTGCTGGCGCCGCGCCAGGGCAAGACCTATGAAGCTGGTGTAAAAAGCGGCTGGTTGCAGGGCCAGTTGAATACCAGCGTGGCCGTGTACCGGATTCAACAGGAAAACCTGTCCGAATCGGACCCCGGCTTCAACGTGCCCGGCACCACCATGGCCGCCTACCGCACCATCAAGGGCGCCCGCACCGAGGGCCTGGACCTGGAAGCGACCGGCGCGTTGACGCCGAACTGGAATGTTTCAGCCTCATGGTCGTTTAGCCGCACCAGGAGCAACGAAGACAAGACCATCCAGACCACCTTCCCGCGCAACCTGGTCAAGCTGTGGACCACGTACCAGATGCCGGGCGAACTCAATCGCCTGACTGTGGGCGGCGGCGTCAACTGGCAGAGCAAGGTGTATTCGGATATTTCGGCGTGGCAGATCGAGCGCAACCTGTACTGGGAACAGAAGTCGTACGCAGTGGCCAGCCTGATGGGCCGCTATGACTTCAGCGACAAGCTGTCGGCGACGGTCAATGTGAGCAACCTGTTCGACAAGAAATATACTGCGTCGGTGTCGGACTGGTGGTACTCGGGCATGTACGGCCCCGGCCGCGCGGTAGCGCTGACGGCCAAGTACCGTTTCTGATGCTGTGAAGACAGCCTCCCGCGTTGGGAGGCTGGTGTGACATTACTTAACGTCGAGCAGTTCGACGTCGAAGATCAGGTTGGAGTTCGGTGGAATCGGACCCACGCCGCGCTCGCCGTAGCCATAGCTGGCCGGCACGATCAGGGTACGCTTGCCGCCCACTTTCATACCCTGCACACCCTCGTCCCAACCCTTGATGACCTGGCCGCCACCGAGCTGGAAGCTGAACGGCGAACGACCGACCGACGAATCGAACTGTTCGCCATGCTGTGCCGGTGCGCTCGGCACGTACAGCCAGCCGGTGTAGTTGACAACTGCGGTAGCGCCAGCCACGGCTTCCTTGCCGGTGCCGACGACGGTGTCGATCTTTTGCAGTTCGGTGCTGGCTGCCGGTGCAGCGGCTGGCGCTTCAGCCGGGGTTGGCGCCGGCGTTGTGGCCCCAGCCGGAGCTTCGGCGGAAGGCGGGGTTTCTTTTTTGTTGCAGGCGGCCAAAGCCAGGGTGAGGGTCAAACCGAGGATGGCGGAGGACAGCAATTTCATGAGGTTCTTTCGTGATGGTTGTCAGCCGCCGCAGCATACAGCGCGGCACGCCTTCTGCCAATCCGAAACGGCTGCCGTGCGCACCGAAATTGCCTGCCGCGTCTGCTACCTAGGAGGGAACCGCACCCGCCCACTTCGCGGGTTATGCAGCGCAGGCGACTTGCCTACAATCGACAGCATCCTCCCTCGTTCGAAAGCACATCATGCAAGATTTACTGACCCCCGACAATTGCGCGCTGGTCCTGCTCGACCAGCAAGCCGGTCTGCAATTCGCCGTGCAATCGATGGACCGCCAGACCCTGCTTAATAATTCCGTGGCCCTGCTGGAAGCGGCGCTGGCATTCTCGCTGCCGATCGTCGCCAGCACCTCGGCCAGCAAGGTCTATAGCGGCCCGCTGTTGCCAGACCTGCACGCGCTGATCCCCGACCACCCTGTGCTGGAGCGCCGCAATATGAACGCCTGGGAAGACCCGGCGGTGCAAGCAGCCATCGTCGCCACCGGCCGCAAAAAGCTGATCTTCTCCGGCATGCTGACCGAAGCGTGCATCAGCTTTGCCGTGCTCAGCGCCATCGAAGCGGGCTATGAGTGCTACGTCGCCGGCGACGCCTGCGGCGGCCTGACCGAAACGGGCCACAACCTCGCATTGCAACGCATGACCGCCAAAGGCGCACAACCGACCAGCTGGCTGCAAGTGCTGCTGGAACTGCAACGCGACTGGACCCGGCACGACACCTACGACGCGGCGCGCGCGGTGGTGGAGAAAAATGGCGGTGGTTATGGCGTGGGATTACGCTATGCGCGGCAGATGTTGACGCCGTCGTAATCGGCACTTGAATTGGCTGGCGTCTGCTGGGTCAGACGCCAGCGGTGGAATATCACGTATAACGATCCCTTACCCGTTCACTCACAGCGAACGCTGGCGCCAACCAGACCACCGTGCTCGCGCCTGACGCGCGTCTCACAGGCTAGCGCGTTGACCGGTATCTTGTGCATCAGGCGCACGTCGCCAGTTGGAGAACGGTAACCGCAAAAGGCCCATTTTTCCAAGCCATCCCCAAAACCTTGAAGGATGAACCGCTCGCCTGCCCCGCTGCGTAAAGGCGTACCCTTTAATTCGCCATTTTCCTCCGGTGGCCCCAGCGAAACACTCGCCTGTTCAAGCGGTGCGCCAGGTATGCCGAGAAAAGGAGCACGCCAACCATCTGCCTGCAAGGTCTGAACCTGCGCCAGGACTGGATATTTGGCGGGACACGTCAGCTGAAATGGCACGGCCGCTGCGGGGCCTGGCACGACGAGCAGCATAACGCTACTGCACAACCCAAAAAGACTCCGCGTTGTTCGAGTCATCCAAGCCCCCTGCAAGATGATTAAAGCGACCTTTGGGATAAATCTTACGCCTTTTGATAATGCCGCGACCTTTCCACTGGTCCACAACTTCAACATACTGTGGGCGACCAGTCTTGCTGTCGAGCGGTCCCATCGCCGCGAAAAAGGCTGCGTGATTACCAGTGGGCCTGTTGGCATAGCGGCCTTGCTTATCGAACGTCGCTACGACGGTTCCAACTCGGATATACCCGGCGTCAAGAACTTTCACCCAAGGACGCCAGTTGCCGGTCCAGCCGACACCGGTAAACTTCTGCACTAACGCAACGCAATTGCCGTTACCTACTGGTGGACTGCCTTCCAATGTATGGACTTCACTAAAGATGTGGGGCATGGTACCTCCGGGCCGATGAAATTCCCCATTTTTAAGCAGTGGCGTCCAAGACCGGATAGACGAGATCAAGGCTGCGTTCCAACGATTTTGTTCGATATCATGTAAGGTTGCCGACCTTCGCCCTGGCGCTCCACGCGCATGAGGTTAATGAATACTGAAGGCGATCAGCGACGCTGGCTGCCACCGCATCGGCGTCTCGGCAAGGCACTGCGCGGCTTGACACGAGTCGCAGGTATTTTTTCCGCCATCCGAAAAACGATGGCATTGACGGATTCAATTTGAAGATAAGACGCAGGATTGCGTTCATGAGTCAGGTTTAGGTTCACCCGCATCTAAGTAAAATGGCTAGTGGTCAGCCGCATCATGCAGCAGACGTATCCATTTCAGAATCCCGCCATGAAAACTTTTTTAGCGCTGGTCATGACAGCCCTGCCCCTCGCTGCCGTCGCTGCTCCTACACAAGTGCTGGGCATTCCTTTCAATGACAAGCTCGCTCTTGCACCTGGCATCTGTCCTCTCAATAACGAGAAGGCCGGGCAAATTTGCTGGCGGGCCAGCCCGCGCAGCGATGAAAGCGGCGGTCGCTGGGGCAGCGTTTATTTACCCGACCCCGATTCCCGTCCGCTCTGGGCCGCCCGCGGCTGGTACGAGATGGCGGTGAAAAAAGATCTGACTGTCACGCGCATCAAAGTACTCGCCGAAGGCACGGAGCGGGAAACCATATTCCAGTCGATCTCGGCACGCTTCGGCACGCCAGTCAGCGACGATGGCCGCACGGCGCGGTGGGTACACAGGGACGCCATCGTGCAAATGCTGTGCGCCGCGCCCACCAAGTGCTGGGCCACCTTCACCGTGCCTGCGGCTGAAACGGAAACCGAGACGCAAGCGAAGCGCCTCGCGCAGCACCAGAAGCCCCGGCCAGTCACGCCTTAACTGTTGCCACCCAGGCTGCGCAACAGTTGGAGAGATTTCCATATACCAATTTCCGTATAATCTCCGCAAGTACAGACGCGGCGGTTCAACTGGCGCAAGAGGCGGCAGCAACGCCTATCAAGGTCGATGTCGTCAATTCTTCGGTACCGTCAGTATCGCTACAGGTCGCCGGCCGCGGCCTGGTCCGCTCGATCCAGGATGGCAAGCCGCCATGGTGTATTAATTTCGGCGGCGGTTCACTTACTTGTATTCAGGATGAAGGCGTGCAGCAGCCGGCGTCGGGGAAGCAACGACGGCAGCTTCTGCTCGCCATACCGCTTCCAACTACCTATCGACGATTCAATTACCCAATGCTGCATGCTTGAGCAAATGATCAAACAGCTAAGTCATTGATTATATTCGTTATTTTGGCCTGCCCAGCAGGAATCGAACCTGCGACCCTCAGCTTAGAAGGCTGATGCTCTATCCAACTGAGCTATGGGCAGTTTTTGTACAGCGAGAATTCGCCGCAGAAATGAAAAACGGGTTGTCTAGGACAACCCGTTTAGTGTTTTTGGTCGGAGTACAAGGATTCGAACCTTGGACCCCCTGGTCCCAAACCAGGTGCGCTACCGGGCTGCGCTACACTCCGAAGACAGCATTCTAATCCTCCGGGGCTTTGCCGTCAATGGACGGCCCCAAGTATCTTGCAAAATCGAACTATCAGGCAGCCAGCTTGACGTCGATTTTGTCGGCAATGCGCTGCGCCATCGACTTGGCGTCGTCGGCGCTACGCGCTTCCACCATCACGCGGATCAGCGGTTCGGTGCCGGAGGCGCGGATCAGGACGCGGCCGGTGTCGCCGAGTTCGCGCTCGACCTGCTCTTTTTCCGCCACCATGGCAGCGTTCTGGGTCCAGTCGAAGCCGGGGGTGACGCGCACGTTGATCAGGGTTTGCGGGAACAGCACCAGGTCGGCGGTGACCTCTTCCAGCGAGCGGCCGGCGCGCTTGAGGGCCGACAGCACTTGCAGCGCCGAGATGATGCCGTCGCCGGTCGTGTGCTTGTCGATGCACAGCAGGTGGCCCGAGCCCTCGCCGCCCAGCAGCCAGCCCTTCTCCTGCATCACTTCAAGTACGTAGCGGTCGCCCACCTTGGCGCGCGCGAAGCCCACGCCCTTCTGCTTGATCGCTACCTCTACCGCCATATTGGTCATCAGGGTGCCGACGGCGCCCGCTACCGGGCCGGTGGCCAGGCGGTCGATGACCATCAGGTACAGCAGCTCGTCGCCATTATAGAGACGGCCGTTGGCGTCGCACATGATCAAGCGGTCGGCGTCGCCGTCGAGGGCGATGCCAAGGTCGGCGCCATGGGCGCGCACAGCGGCGGCCATCGCGTCCGGTGCGGTGGCGCCGTGCGCGTTGTTGATGTTGAAGCCGTCCGGCTTGTTGCCGATGGCGATGACTTCCGCGCCCAGTTCATGGAATACGTGCGGCGCGATGTTGTACGCGGCGCCATGGGCGCAATCGACCACCACTTTCAGGCCGCGCAGATCGAGCTCGTTGGGGAACGTGCTCTTGCAAAATTCGATGTAACGGCCCTGGGCATCGTCGAGGCGCTTGGCGCGACCGAGTTTTTCCGGCGCCACGCATTCCATCGGATGCTCGAGCGCGGCTTCGATCTCGAGTTCGACCGCGTCGGGCAGCTTGGTGCCCTGGTCGGAAAAGAACTTGATGCCGTTGTCCTGGAACGGGTTGTGCGACGCCGAAATCACCACGCCAGCCGACAGGCGCAGGGCGCGCGTCAGGTAGGCAATCGCTGGCGTGGGCATCGGGCCGGCCAGCATCACGTCCACGCCGGCGGCGGCCAGGCCAGCTTCCAGCGCGGCTTCGAGCATGTAGCCGGAAATGCGCGTGTCCTTGCCGATCAACACCGTTGGACGCTTGCTGCCAGTCCCGGTGCCCTTGCCGGCCAAAACCTTGCCGGCGGCATAGCCGAGGCGCATAACGAAGTCAGGCGTAATGGGCGAGACGCCCACCAGGCCGCGGATGCCATCGGTGCCAAAATATTGTCGTGCCATGTTGTGTGCTCTTTCTGTGTCTGTTATTGGTACCACGAATAACCTGCTGCGCGGCCCGCTATCGCCGCTGCGTTGCTCAGCGTACATGCGTACGCTTGCGCTACTCCCGACGATAGCAAGCCGCTCGCGACGGTTTTTCGAGGTACCTAATGTTTTTTATTGGGCTGCCTGCCATACCTTGAGCGCGTCCACCGTGTCGGCCACGTCGTGCACGCGGACGATGATGGCGCCTTGCGCCACAGCAGCCAGGGCGCCGCCCACGCTGCCAGCTGCGCGCCGCTCCACCGGCTTGCCGGTCACCGCGCCGATCATCGATTTGCGTGACAGCCCCGCCAGCAGCGGCATGCCTGTCTCTTCGATGAGCCGGCCTGTCGCCTTGAGCAATGCGTAATTATGCTCCACCGTCTTGCCGAAGCCAAAACCCGGATCGATGCACAATCGACGCGGATCAATGCCGGCCTCCAGCAGCGCGTCGATGCGTTCGCGCAGGAAAGCGACCACCTCGTCCACCACGTCGGCGTAGCTGGGCGCCAGCTGCATGTGCTGCGGATCGGACTGCATGTGCATGATACACAGCGCGCAGTCGCTGTCGCGTACCGCATCGATGGCGCCGGGGGCGCGGAAACCGTTTATATCGTTGATCATGTCCACGCCGGCAATGATGGCCTCGCGCATCACCTGCGGCTTGTAGGTATCGACCGAAATGGCGGGACCAAGGTCGCGCAGCGCATAGACCACCGGCATCACGCGCTGCAACTCGTCTTCGAGCGACACCGGCGGCGAACCGGGCCGGGTGGACTCGCCACCGATGTCGATGATATCGACGTCCTCTTCGATCATCGCTTCGGCATGGCCGAGGGCGAACTCGAGCGCCTGGTAGTTGCCGCCGTCGGAAAAGGAATCCGGCGTGACGTTGAGGATGCCCATCACGCGCGGGCGACGGCCTGCGCCCTGCAAGGGGTAGTTGAAACGGCCGAACTGGAATGTGGATCGCATCTGATTCTATAAAGAAAAAGGGCGAGGATTGCTCCTCACCCTTGGGTGTTGAATACCTGCCGCAGGCTTACGCTGGTGCGGTCACGGTAGGCGAAACGCCCGAACCGCCGTCGCCAGGTGGCTGCTTGCGGATGGTCACGCCTGGTTTAGGCGGACGTGGCTCGAGGCCGGCCATGATGTCGTTGATCTGGTCCGCGTCGATGGTTTCCCAGTCGAGCAGCGCCTTGGTCATGACTTCGACTTTTTCGCGGTTGTCTTCCAGCAGCTGGCGGGCCAGTGCATATTGCTGGTCGAGGATGTTGCGGATTTCCGCATCGACCTTTTGCTGGGTCGCTTCCGAGATGGTCTTGTTGCTGCCACCCATGAAGCCATCATTTTGCTCATCCTCATACACCATCACGCCCAGCGAATCGGACATACCGAACTTGGTGACCATCGAACGGGCCAGCTTGGTGGCGCGCTGGAAGTCGTTGGAGGCGCCGGTGGACATCTGTCCAACAAAAATCTCTTCCGCGATACGACCGCCGAACAGGATGGAAATTTCTTCCAGCATCTTGTCCTTGTAGCCCGAAATGCGGTCGTGTTCCGGCAGCTGCCAGGTCAGGCCCAGGGCCCAGCCACGCGGCATGATGGTTACCTTGTGGACCGGATCGGCCTTAGGCAGCAGCTTGGCGACCACGGCGTGACCGGACTCGTGGTAAGCGGTATTGCGGCGCTCTTCCTCGCGGATGACCATCGACTTGCGCTCGGGACCCATGAAGATCTTGTCCTTGGCATCTTCGAAGTCGGCCATATCGACCAGGCGCTTGGCGCGGCGGGCGGCAAACAGCGCAGCCTCGTTGACCAGGTTGGCCAGGTCGGCGCCCGAGAAGCCTGGGGTACCACGGGCCAGGATGTCGGCCTTGACGTCGGTGCCGATCGGCACTTTACGCATGTGCACGTTGAGGATCTGTTCGCGGCCACGGATGTCCGGCAAACCGACCGACACTTGACGGTCGAAACGACCTGGACGCAGCAGCGCTTTATCGAGCACGTCGGCACGGTTGGTGGCGGCAATCACGATCACGCCGGATTGCGCTTCGAAACCGTCCATCTCGACCAGCAACTGGTTCAGCGTCTGTTCGCGTTCGTCGTTACCGCCGCCCATGCCGGCGCCACGGTGACGGCCGACCGCGTCGATCTCGTCGATGAAGATGATGCACGGCGAGTGCTTCTTGGCGTTCTCGAACATGTCACGGACACGCGATGCACCGACGCCGACAAACATTTCAACGAAGTCGGAACCAGAGATCGAGAAGAACGGCACCTTGGCTTCGCCGGCAATCGCACGGGCCAGCAGGGTTTTACCGGTACCTGGAGGACCGACCATCAGCACGCCGCGTGGAATGCGGCCGCCGAGTTTCTGGAATTTGCTCGGATCGCGCAGGAAATCGACGATTTCGCTGACTTCTTCCTTGGCTTCGTCGCAACCGGCAACGTCGGCAAAGGTAACCGAATTATTGGAATCGTCCAGCATGCGCGCCTTCGACTTGCCGAAGGAGAATGCGCCGCCCTTGCCGCCGCCCTGCATCTGGCGCATGAAGAAAATCCACACACCGATCAGCAACAGCATCGGGAACCACGAGACGAAGATTTGCTGCAGGAAGCCTGGCTCTTCCGGCGGACGGATGTCGAACTTGACGCCGTTGTCGCGCAGATCGCCGATCAGGCCGCGATCGAGCAGGGATGCAGTGGTGCGCACCTTGGTGTCGTCGCTCTTGACGGCAGTAATGCTGGTGCCTTCAATGACAACTTCCTTGATGTTCTTGGCTTTCACCGCATCGAGCAGTTCGGAGTATGGAATAGGTCGGGCGCCAGCTGCAACGCCATGGCTATCGAACTGCTTGTACAGCATGAGCAGGAGCAGTACGACAACTACCCAAATGGCTGACTTGGAAAACATGTTATTCACGAAAACTCCTTGGATGCAGGGCGCATCTCTTAACCTATAGCTAGAAACCCGATTTTACTCGCAATAAGCAGGCGGTGCCAGAAGCCCACTCCTCTACCGGGCGCAAACCCGGCCAAGCTCACATTATTTGATCAAAATTGCTGGTCGATCAAGATAAAAATGCTTCACCTTGGCCGATATGCGGCCTGCTGCACGAATATCAAGGGTAAATCAGTCAACTTCGGGGCGAATCGGCGCGAAATCATCGAGTTCGTACGGTACTGCGGACGCCATGCTGTCGGTCGGGTTTTTCAGACCGCGGCCGAGCAGGAAAATTTCGGACGATTTGTCGCGGCTGGCCTTGGGCTTTTTTTGCGTCACGGTTTTAAATTCCTTACGGAATTTCAGCACGATGTCGTTAAAACCCATGTCTTTAAAACATTTGACCAGCAAGGCGCCCGAGGGTTTCATGTGGGCCTGCGAAAATTCGATGGCCAGGTCGATCAGGTGCTCCATGCGGGCGGCGTCGCTGTCGGCGATGCCGGACAGGTTGGGCGCCATGTCGGACAGCACCAGGTCCACTTTCTGGCCTTGCAGCACGTCCTCCATTTTTTGCAACACTTCCGGTTCGCGGAAGTCGCCCTGGATGAAGTGGAAATCGGCCACCGGCGCCATCGGCAGGATATCGAGCCCGATCAGCGTGCCATTGACACCACCGCCATCCTTGCCCGCCAGCTTGCGGCGCGTGTATTGCGCCCAGCTACCCGGGGTACAACCGAGGTCGACGATGACCTGTCCCGGTTTGATCAGTTTTTCTTCCTCGTCGATCTCTTTCAGCTTGAAAGCCGCACGGGCGCGATAGCCCTCCTTCTGGGCCAATTTCACGTACGGATCATTAATGTGGTCGTGAATCCAGTTTTTGTTTAATTTGTTCTTTGCCATTCGCGTAGAATACTGCCTTTAAGAGAACTACCAGAAATTAATTATGATTAAACTTACCCCCGTTGAGCGCAGTGCCCTGCGCGCCGAAGCTCACGCGCTCAAGCCCATCGTCCTGATCGGCGAAGCGGGACTGACCGCCAACGTCCTCAAGGAAATTTCCCTGGGCCTCGATTCGCACGGCCTGATCAAGGTGCGCGTGTTCGGCGACGACCGTGAAGCGCGCGTTGCCATGTACGACACCATCTGCCAGGAACTCGAAGCGGCACCGGTGCAACACATCGGCAAGCTGTTCGTGCTCTACCGTCCGAAAGTGGAAACCACCAAGGAACGCTCCACGTCCGGCAAGGGCCTGCGCGAAGTGACCATCGTCAAGCCTAGCCCGAGCGGCACCAAGCGTCCATCGGTGACCAAGGTATTGCTTAAAGGGAATGAGCGAGTGACCCAGGGCGGCAACATTAAACGCGCCAAGCCACAGCAGAAGTCCAGCAAGAAAAGCGCGCTCGGTTCGAAGTAAGCTGCGCCAACGTATCGTCGCTCCCGCGCAGGCGGCAGCGACGGTGCAAGTTATTGTTTTACCACCAGCCACGCAGCCAGCAGGCTTTGTACCAGGAAGATGCTGCTGGAAATGCCGTGCAGGATGCCGAATTCGTTCTTGGCAGCCGACTCCATCACTCCTCCCGGACCAGCACTCGCGCGCAACGCGGCCATCATCGGCTGCAGGCCGAAGTGCGACACCAGCGTACACGCCAGCATCACTACCACGATGATCATCACCGTGCGGCGGCCCTTGGCCGCCATGTTCACGGCGGGACCGGCAAAGATGCCTTCGGTGCCGGGCCTGGTCGCCCACAACAGCAGCAGCATCAACACGCCGCAAGCGATCGACACCCACGCCTGGGTGTTGAACAGGCTGCCGGCGATGGTGCCGGCCAGCACGCGGTCAGGCACGGTGGCAAACAGCGTGGGCGCGGCGATGTAGCCGACGCCCCACAGGCTGCCGGCCCACAGCGTGGCAACCAGCAAACGGGTACGGGCTAATAGCATCAGACGTAACGCACTTCCAGAATTTCGTATTCGCGCGGGCCGGACGGCGCCTGCACTTCCACCACGTCGCCGGCGGACTTGCCGATCAGCGCGCGGGCGATCGGCGAGGTCACCGATACTTTGCTCAGTTTGAGATCGGCTTCGTCGAGGCCGACGATCTGGTACGTGACCTTGGCGCCGGACTCGAGATCTTCCAGATCCACGGTCGCGGCAAACACCACGCGGCCATCGGCTTCGAGCGTGGTGGGATCGATGATCTGCGCGGCGCTCAGCTTGCCTTCGAGTTCGGCAATACGGCCTTCCACAAACGCCTGGCGCTCCTTGGCGGCATCGTACTCGGCGTTTTCGGACAGGTCGCCATGCGAGCGCGCTTCGGCAATCGCGTCGATCACGATACGGCGTTCTTTGGTCTTCAACTGGTGCAGCTCTTCCCGCAGGAGGTTTGCGCCGAACGTGGTAAGTGGAACTGAAGTCATATCTGTTTACTCTGTTTTTACAATGGAAAACCACAGAGGCCACGCCAACTGCAGCGTGAGCTCTGTGGTTAATTGGGTACCGCTAAGGTTTAGTGTAAAGCCTTATGCAGCCCTTGTAAATCGTACACTTGCAATTCGTCGAGATGACGGATGCCTTCCACTGCCGCTTCGGCGCCGGCGATGGTCGTGTACGTGGTCACGCGCGATGCAAGCGACGACGTGCGGATCGCGCGCGAGTCGTTGATGGCGCTGCGTTTTTCTTCCACCGTATTAATCACCAGCACGATCTCGTGGTTCTTGATCATGTCGACGATGTGCGGACGGCCTTCGGCCACTTTGTTAACGGCAGTGACCGGGATGCCGGCCGTGGAGATCACGGCAGCGGTGCCCTTGGTGGCCACCAGCGAGAAGCCGGCATCGACCAGGTCGCGCGCCACCTTGACGGCGCGCGGCTTGTCCGACGATTTCACCGACAGGAACACCTTGCCCGACTTCGGCAACTTGACGCCGGCGCCCAGCTGCGACTTGACGAACGCTTCGCCGAAGGTACGGCCCACGCCCATCACTTCACCGGTCGATTTCATCTCTGGCCCGAGAATGGTATCGACGCCAGGGAATTTCACGAACGGGAACACGGCTTCCTTGACGCTGTAGTATGGCGGCACGACTTCTTCGGTAATGCCTTGCGCTGCCAGGGTCTGGCCGACCATGCAACGGGCGGCGATCTTGGCCAGTTGCAGGCCGGTCGCTTTCGACACGAACGGCACCGTGCGCGAGGCGCGCGGATTCACTTCCAGCACGTACACCACGTCCTGCTGTACGCCGTCCACGTCCTGCTTCTGGATCGCGAACTGCACGTTCATCAGGCCGACCACGTTGAGGCCCTTGGCCATCAGCGCGGTCTGGCGTTTCAGTTCGTCGATGGTCTCTTGCGCCAGCGAGTACGGTGGCAGCGAGCAGGCCGAATCGCCCGAGTGCACGCCAGCTTGCTCGATGTGTTCCATCACGCCGCCGATGAAGGTAGTTTCGCCGTCGCTGATGCAATCGACATCGCACTCGATGGCGTCGTTCAGGAAGCGGTCGAGCAGCACCGGCGAATCGTGCGAGACCTTGACCGCTTCGCGCATGTAGCGCTCGAGGTCACGCTGCTCGTGGACGATTTCCATGGCGCGGCCGCCCAGCACGTACGAAGGACGCACCACCAGCGGGTAGCCGATTTCCTGCGCCAGCGCCAAAGCGTCGGCTTCGGTACGGGCAGTACGGTTAGGCGGCTGGCGCAGGTTCAGCTTGTGCAGCAGTTGCTGGAAACGCTCGCGGTCTTCGGCGGCGTCGATCATGTCCGGCGAGGTGCCGACGATCGGCACGCCATTGGCTTCCAGGTCCAGCGCCAGTTTCAACGGGGTCTGGCCGCCGTACTGGACGATCACGCCCACCGGCTTTTCCAGTTCGACGATTTCCAGCACGTCTTCCAGCGTCAGCGACTCGAAGTACAGGCGGTCGGACGTGTCGTAGTCGGTCGAAACGGTTTCAGGGTTGCAGTTGACCATGATGGTCTCGTAGCCGTCTTCGCGCATCGCCAGCGCCGCGTGCACGCAGCAGTAGTCGAACTCGATACCCTGGCCGATACGGTTCGGGCCACCGCCCAGCACCATGATCTTTTTCTTGTCGGTCGGGGCGGACTCGCACTCTTCGTCGTACGTCGAGTACATGTACGCGGTGTTGGTCGCGAATTCTGCGGCGCAGGTGTCCACGCGCTTGTACACGGGACGGATCGCCAGTTCGTGGCGACGGGTGCGCACGGCCTTGGCATCGGTTTGCAGCAGGAAGGCCAGGCGGCGGTCCGAGAAGCCTTTTTGCTTGAGCTTGTACAGCGTAGGCTTGTCCAGCAGGTCGAGCTTCTGGGTATCGAGCCACAGCTCGATGTCCACGATCTCTTTAATCTGGATCAGGAACCAAGGATCGATCTTGGTCAGCGCGTGCACTTCTTCCAGCGTGAAGCCCTGGGCGAATGCATCGCCCACGTACCAGATACGCTCGGGACCTGGCTCGCCCAGTTCCTCTTCGATCTTCTCGCGGTCCTTGGTTTTTTCGTTCAGACCATCGACGCCCACTTCCAGGCCGCGCAAGGCTTTCTGGAACGATTCCTGGAAGGTGCGGCCGATCGCCATCACTTCGCCAACCGATTTCATCTGCGTGGTCAGGTGATGATCGGCGGTCGGGAATTTTTCGAACGTGAAGCGCGGGATCTTGGTGACCACGTAGTCGATCGATGGCTCGAACGACGCTGGCGTGGCGCCGCCGGTGATCTCGTTGCGCAGCTCGTCCAGGGTAAAGCCCACGGCCAGCTTGGCCGCGACTTTCGCGATCGGGAAGCCGGTCGCTTTCGAGGCCAGGGCCGACGAACGCGACACGCGCGGGTTCATTTCGATGACGATCATGCGGCCGTCGGCCGGGTTGATCGAGAACTGCACGTTGGAGCCGCCGGTATCGACGCCGATCTCACGCAGCACCGCCAGACTGGCGTTACGCATGATCTGGTACTCCTTGTCGGTCAGCGTTTGGGCTGGCGCCACGGTGATCGAGTCGCCGGTGTGCACGCCCATCGGATCCAGGTTTTCGATCGAGCAGATGATGATGCAGTTGTCCGCCTTGTCGCGCACAACTTCCATCTCGTACTCTTTCCAGCCCAGCAGCGACTCTTCAATCAGCAGCTCGTTGGTTGGCGACGCTTCCAGGCCGCGCTTGCAGATCGCTTCGAATTCTTCTTCGTTGTACGCGATACCGCCGCCGCTGCCACCCATGGTGAACGACGGACGGATGATGGTCGGGAAACCGACGTCGCGCTGCACTGCCCAGGCTTCGTCGAGCGAGTGCGCCACGCCGGAACGGGCCGAGCCCAGGCCGATCTTGGTCATCGCATCCTTGAACTTGGAGCGGTCTTCGGCCTTGTCGATGGCTTCCGGCGTTGCACCGATCAGCTCGACCTTGTACTTGTCGAGGATGCCGTGGCGATGCAGGTCCAGCGCGCAGTTCAGCGCGGTCTGGCCGCCCATGGTCGGCAGGATCGCGTCCGGCTTTTCCTTGGCGATGATTTTTTCAACGACTTGCCAGGTGATCGGCTCGATGTACGTGACATCGGCCATTTCCGGGTCGGTCATGATGGTCGCAGGGTTGCTGTTGACCAGGATGACTTTATAACCTTCTTCGCGCAGGGCCTTGCAGGCCTGGGCGCCGGAATAATCGAACTCGCAGGCCTGGCCGATAATGATCGGACCAGCGCCAATAATCAAAATACTTTTAATGTCAGAACGTTTAGGCATCTTATTTTTTCTCCGTAGCTTCCATCAGGCCGATGAAGCGGTCAAACAGGTAAGCGACGTCAGTCGGGCCAGGCGATGCTTCAGGGTGGCCCTGGAAGCAGAACGCTGGCGTATCGGTACGTTCAAAGCCTTGCAGCGAGCCGTCGAACAACGACACGTGGGTTACGCGGCAGTTGGCTGGCAGGGTGTCGGGATCGACCGCGAAGCCGTGGTTTTGCGACGTGATCAGCACTTGCTTGCTGTCGAGGTCCTGTACCGGGTGGTTGGCGCCGTGGTGGCCGAATTTCATTTTCAGGGTGGTTGCGCCCGAGGCCAGGCCCATGATCTGGTGACCGAGGCAGATGCCGAACAGCGGGATCTTCTTGGCCATGAATTCACGGGCGGCAGCGATCGCGTAGTCGCACGGTTGCGGGTCGCCGGGGCCGTTCGACAGGAACACGCCGTCCGGGTTCAGCGCCAGTACATCGGCAGCGGACGTTTGCGCCGGCACCACGGTGACCTTGCAGCCGCGCGCGGTGAGCATGCGCAGGATGTTGCGCTTGACGCCGAAGTCGTAGGCGACCACGTGGAATTTCTGGTCGGCAGCGGCCAGCTGGCCGTAGCCCGTGCCCAGGGTCCATTCGGTTTCAACGGTTTCGTACGACTTGGTGACCGAAACCACCTTGGCCAGGTCCATGCCCGACAGGCCGGGGAACGAACGGGCCAGGTCCAGCGCTTGCGACGTCGATGGCTCGTTGCCTTGCGTGCCGACCAGGATAGCGCCGGATTGCGCGCCTTTTTCGCGCAGGATGCGGGTCAGTTTGCGGGTGTCGATACCGGAGATGGCGACGATGTTCTCGGCCTTCAGGTACTCGGCCAGCGACTGGGTGGAGCGGAAATTCGAGGCCAGCAGCGGCAGGTCACGGATGATCAGGCCGGCGGCGTGGACTTTGGACGACTCGACGTCTTCGGGGTTGATGCCGTAGTTGCCGATATGCGGGTAAGTGAGGGTGACGATCTGGCGGCTGTAGGAAGGATCGGTGAGGATCTCCTGGTAACCGGTCATGGACGTATTAAAAACGACTTCCCCGGTCGTATGACCGGCAGCGCCGATCGAAAAACCTTTGAAGATGGTTCCATCAGCGAGGGCCAGTATGGCTGGAACGGTGGAGCCAGAAAAAAATGGCGGCAAGGGCAACTCCTGATAAAGTTACCGTAGCTGCGCCACGTCAGACGACCGTCGTTGTGCCCGCGTGTTGATGTGCGGGTAGAAGGTCAATTGATGATGGAGTGAGTGGTAGTCGCTACGGTAGGGTGTGATTGGCTAAACCTTTGAATTATAACCAGTTCCCCACCGTTTGACAAGGCAGGCCGCCCGAATTGGCGGCCCTTGATTCGACAGCAACGTTACACGACTGCGGCGATCCCAGCCTTGGCAATCTGTGCATCCTCGGTCGATTTCACGCCCGACACGCCCACTGCGCCGACGACATGGCCGTCGACGATGATCGGCACGCCGCCTTCGAGCATGCCATCGGCCTGCGGCGACGGCGCGGTCAGGAACGCGGTGCGGCCGCCGTTGATGATGTCTTCGTAAATCTTCGATTCGCGGCGGCCCAGCGCGGCCACCCGCGCTTTGGACGGGGCGATGTGCGACGACAGCGCGTTGGCGCCATCATTGCGCTGCAACCACAGCAAGTGGCCGCCGTCATCGACGATGGCAATCGCCACCGCCCAGTTGTTGGCCAGGGCTTCCGCTTCGGCGGCGGCAGCGATTTTCTTGACGTCGGCAAGCGACAGGTATGGTTTGGTTTGCATGACACTCCTTCTGGTTGAATCGATATTTAGGGCCGGCGCTTCGCTTCCAGCTTCTGTTTGATCTGGGCCATCACCTGGGCGGCAGCCTGCTCGCCCGCCAGGATGGCCTGGTTGCGGCTATTAAAATCGTTACCGGCCATCTTGCCCAGGCTCGGGGTGATGACGATGTCGGCGTCCTTCAACTCGTACTGGTTGATGCGCTGGCCCATGATGCTAAACGTCTGCATGATCACATCGACCGAGCTGACGGTGGCCTGCACGTCGGCCTGGGTGGAGATGTTGACGGCGATGACAAAGTCGGCGCCCATGTCGCGCGCGAATTTTACGGGCACCGGCGCCACCAGGCCGCCATCGACATACGTCTTGCCGTTGATGGTCACCGGCTGGAACACGCCGGGCACCGACGACGAGGCCCGCACCGCCATGCCCGTGTTCCCGCGCTGGAACAGGATCGGCTGGCCGTTTTTCAGGTCGGCGGCCACTGCGCCGAACGGAATCTTGAGTTTTTCCATCGGCAAGTTGCCCACCGCCTTGTTCACATACGCCTGCAGCGCCTCGCCTTTGAGCACGCCGGTGCTCTTGCCGAACAGCGGCATGGCCCAGTCGGAAATCGCCGCTTCGTCCATGTCGAACGCCAGCCTTTGCAGCTGGAAGCCGGTATTGCCGGCCGCGTACAGGGCGCCGACCACGCTGCCGGCGCTGGTGCCGACCACCACGTCCGGATAGATGCCCTGCGCTTCGAGCGCCTTGATCACGCCGATGTGGGCAAAGCCGCGCGCGGCGCCGCCGCCCAGGGCCAGGCCGATCTTGATTTTCTTCGGCTCAGGCGCCGCGATGGGCGTGACCGGTACGGGAGTGTCGATCACCGGTGTGGTTTTACAGCCGCCGAGGGCGGCAACGGCGAACGTGATGGATAAAAGGGCAAGACGGCGTGAGGGCATGAATGGTCGCATGAAAAATGGGCGCAGCACATTCTATCGCAAGCAGCCCCATCACCGCCAAACGCGCAGCGATTTGAGCGTCCGCGCGCCCGCAAGCGCCGGACTATGGCAGATAATCTGCGCTTCCCAGCCATTGCCGTCGCCAAGGTCTGCCATGCAGCGCATTCTCGCCATCGCCCTCTTCCTCTTCAGTTCCCTGACCGCGCCGGTCGCCGCCGCCGCGCCACAGCCGGATGCCAGCGTGGTGCTCGACCTGGCCGGCCAGTGGCGTTTCGCGCTCGACCGCCTGGATACCGGCGTGCAGCAGCAATGGTTCAAGCGGGAGTTGCAGGACCGGATCACCCTGCCTGGCATCCTGCAAGCGCAAGGCTACGGTGACGACATCGGCACCGGCACGCCGTGGGTGCTGTCGCTGTACGACAAGCAGTGGCAGCTGCGCGAGGACTACCAGACCCACACCACGCCCGGCCAGGTGAAAGTGCCGTTCCTGTCGCAGCCGCCGAAGCATTACCTGGGCGCCGCGTGGTACCAGCGCGAGATTAATATTCCGGTCGTAGCCGGCAGCCGTGGAGATGTATCCAAGGCCTGGCGCGGCCAGCGCGTGGTGCTGCACCTGGAACGCCCGCGCTGGGGCTCCACCGTGTGGATCGATGACCGCCAGGTGGGCAGTAATCTGAGCCTGGTGGCGGAGCATGAATACGACCTGGGCCTGCTGGCGCCGGGCCGCCATCGCATCTCGATCCGGGTGGACAACCGCATGCTCATGGCGTACCGGCCCGATGCCCACTCGGTGTCCGATTCTCTGGGCATGAGCTGGAACGGCATCATCGGCAAACTGGAACTGCGCGCGACGTCCCCGGTATGGATCGACGACGCCCAGGTATACCCGAACGTGCAAGACCGCACAGCCCTGGTGAAGATCAAGATCGGCAACGCGAGCGGGCGCGCCGGCAGCGGCGCCATTACCGCCAACGGTGTGCGCCACCCGGTGCGCTGGAGTGAGAACGGCGGCAGCGCCGAGATCACCGTCAAGTTTGCGGCCAACGCGCAGACCTGGGACGAATTCCACCCGGTGCTGCATGACTTGCGTCTGCAACTGCAAGGCCCGAATGCCGCCCACACGAAGAACGTACGCTTCGGCTTTGCCCAGATCGCCGCCGTCGGCAAGGACTTCGTGCTCAACGGCCGCACCATCTTCCTGCGCGGCACCCACCACGGCGGCGACTTCCCGCTCACCGGCTATCCGCCCACCGACCTCGCCTACTGGCGCAAGATCATCCAGATCAACAAGGATTGGGGGATCAATCATATCCGCTTTCACTCGTTCTGCCCGCCCGAGGCGGCGTTCCAGGCCGCCGATGAACTGGGCGTGTATCTGCAACCGGAACCGGGCATGTGGAACGACGTCTCGCCCGGTACGGCCATGGAAGCGATGCTGTATGAAGAAACCGAGCGCATGACACGCGCCTACGGCAACCACCCTTCGTTCCTGCTGCTGAGCCCCAGCAACGAACCGAAAGGCAAGTGGAAGGAAGCATTCGACAAGTGGATCGCCCATTATCGCCAGGCCGACCCGCGCCGGCTGTACACCAACGGCACCGGTCACACCGAGAAGCAGGTGCCGGGACTGGCCGAGGGCACCGACTACCTGGCCATGCAGCGCATCGGGCCCAAACCGCTGCGCGGCGAACGGGGCTGGTTCGGGCGCGATTACGGCGCCTCGCTCGAGGGTGTCAACGTGCCGGTGGTGTCGCACGAGACCGGGCAATGGGTGGCCTACCCCGACTACGACATCATCGATAAATTTACCGGCTACCTGCGGCCGGGGAATTACGAGATCTTCCGCGACTCGCTGGCGCGCCACGGCATGGCCGCGCGCAACAAGGATTTTGCCTGGGCCTCGGGCAAATTCCAGGTGCAGGCCTACAAGGAAGAAATCGAAGCGAACCTGCGCACGCCGGGCCTGGGCGGTTATCAACTGCTGGACCTGCACGACTACCTGGGCCAGGGCACGGCGCTGGTCGGCGTGCTCGATACCTTCTGGGAGCCGAAAGGCTATGTGACGGCGCCCGAGTTCCGCCGCTTTAACGGCGAGACCGTGCCGCTGGCGCGCCTGGCCAAACGGGTATACACCACGACCGACAGCTTGACCGTGCCGGTGGAAGTGGCGCACTTCGGCGCCGCCCCGTTGGTCGATGCGCAGCCGCGCTGGCAACTGCTGGAAGACGCCGGCCAGGTAGCGGCCAGCGGCGCCTTCGCGCGCCAGACCATCGCTATCGGCAAGAACATCGCTTTGGGCACGATCGAACTGCCGCTGCGCGACCTGGCGGCGCCGCAGACTTACCGCCTTGAAGTGACGATCGATGGTGCGGTGAATGGCACAACCGCTGGCGCACCACGCGCTGCGGGGCAGAATGACTGGCGCATCTGGGTGTATCCGGCAGCAGCAGCCACCGACAAGGCCGAGCCAGCCGATGTGCTGGTCACGCGCAGCTGGAACGCGGCCGAGGCGCGCCTGGCGCAGGGCGGCAAGGTGCTGTACCTGCCGCTGGCGGCAGACCTGGACTGGAGCGGTCCGCCGCTCGACAGCGTGCCGGTGTTCTGGAACCGCTTGATGAACCCGGCCTGGAGCCGCACGCTGGGCGTTGCGATCGACAACCGTCACCCGGCGCTGGCGCACTTCCCCACCGACCGGTTCAACGACTGGCAATGGACGGAACTGATCAAGGGAGCCCGCACCATCAATCTCGACAAGTTGCCGGCGCAGCTGCAACCGATTGTCCAGCCGGTCGATGACTGGAACCGCAACTACAAACTGGGCTTGCTGGTGGAAGCGAAAGTCGGCAACGGCCGCCTGATGATTGCCAGCGCCGACCTGGTTTCGAACCTGGACCAACGCATCGTCGCGCGCCAGTTGCGCAAGTCAGTGCTCGACTACATGGCGTCGAGCCGCTTCGCGCCGCAGGTGACCGTCAGCGCCTTCGAGGTGCGGCTGGCGCTGTTCGATACGCTGGTGATGAACAAGCTCGGTGCGCAGGCGGCGGGAGGCAACAACCCCGCTTACGCCATCGACGGCGATCCGAACACGTTCTGGAGCGCTGGCGACCAGAAGGCGCAGCGCATGCCGCAAGCGTTGACCATCACCCTGGCCAAGCCGACCTCATTTTCCGGGCTGGTGCTGATGCCGCGCCAGAACCACCGCGACCACGAGGGCGATGTGCGCGAATACCTGGTGGAGACCAGCGACGACGGCGCGCACTGGCAGGAGCTGCAACGCGGCGCGCTGGTCTCGACTTACGACCAGCAGCGCATCGCCTTCGGCCGCAACGTGACGGCGCGCCAGCTGCGCTTCACCGCCCTGTCGGGCTTTGGCGCCGACAACACGGCGGCATTGGCGGAACTGGCGCTGGTGTACACGGGTGCGCCACTGCCGGAAAACAGCGGCGCGGTCGATTACAAGCGGGTGCAGTCGGCGTCGAGCGATATCGATGAAAATATCGGGCCGGCGGAGCCGAAAAAGCCGGCGCAATAGCGAATGCCGTCAAGCTGAGCGCTCCTTGGCCGTCGTACCGTATGGCGGACAGCCGCGAAGGCGGGGACCCGGGTTGTGTGCAATTGGTTGAAATGTGCGCCGCATTGGATCGCGCGCCTGCGCGGAGGTCCGCCAATGCAAAACGACGCTTTCAGGCGGCCGCCCCCCCCGGCAACGGATCTGGCTGCAGTGTGCTACGGCGCGCCGATCCCGCATTCTTCCAGGGTAAGTTCCAGCAGCGGGAAATGCCCGGTCTCCACTTTGAAAAACTCTGCCTGCGGGAAGATCACACTCCATACCGCCTGGTCCTGCTGCGCATCGATCATCGGATCATGCGCGCCGAACAGCACCGTGACCGGGCCGCCAAAGGCGCTGACCACCGGGCGGCGATCAATCGCCGAAAAATCGTCCGAGGTTGCCACCGACGTCGGGCCGTCGAAGGCGCCCGGTTGCTCGATCAGTTCCGCGAACGAGCGCGCTGCCGCTTCACCACCGTTGGGACCGAAGTACAGCGAGGTCACATCGGGCAGCAGCGACAGCGCGCCAAACACGTCCCAGAACCGCGGCCGGCCTGGATCATCCTCGTAGGCCGCCAGCGCGATGGCCAGCTGGCCCGCGCACGGATGGTCGGTGTGCACGCGGAACGCGCGCCGGGCCAGGCGCAACGCGGCCTGTTCGGGATCGAAGGTGGGGGCCAGCAGTACGATGCGGGCAATCAGCTCCGGCGCATGGCGCGCCAGGTGCACGGCCAGGTGGGCGCCGAAAGAGCTGGCCGCCAGCGTGACCGGGGCGCCGCGTTCGGCCGCCAGCCGGCGTAACTCTTCCAACGCGGACGCCTGCAAATCCAGGAACGGCCGCGCCGCGCAGGGCTTGGCCAGCGGCTGGCGCCACCAGTGGACGTGGGTGGCATCGGGATAACGGGCAAGTTCGAACACAGGGCCCAGGCCCGGACCGCCATGCAGATAAAGAACTGAAGGTACCGACATAATTTCTCCTGAAGAAGGTGAATATTATAGTCGGCGCCACCGTGTGCCGAAGCCTGTCACGACTGGGTTCACTTGCAGATCTTAAGCGTTGCTTAGAGTGCGATGAAATATGGGGATGGAGGAAATTTAAAGTTTTCTGCCCGGACAAGTATGGCGCACGTCGGCTGAACCTGCGAAACTGTGAAACTGGGCGTCCGGCCAAAGCGCTCTCGGCACTTCCTGTATTGGCCCCTTTCCAGTTTGAGGAGCATGACATGAATTCGTTTGTGGACACCATCTCGCCCGTAGCCAAAGAGCATATCGCAGCAAGAATCGCGTACGTCAACGACGTGGCGCTGGCCGTGGTTCACTCCACCCGGCAACTGGCAGAAGCCAACCTGCAATTTGGCCGCGACTGGTTGCTACAGTCCAGCAATGCCTGGCAGCAAGCCGTACTCACCCCGGCCGCCGAGCGCAGTGAAGTGGCAGGACCCACGGCAGAGGCCGTCGCTCAGACCTTGCACTCGTACCAGCGGCACGTGGCGCAAATCGCCAGCGACTTCCAGACCTCGATCACCGACGTGATGCGCCAGCACGTGCCCCAAACCACGCGCACGGCCACCGCGCTTGCCGAGGTGGTGTCGCAAAAGGCCGCAGCCGAAACCGACCAGCAATGGCGCATCAACCAGACCGCGAGCCGCGACCTGATCGACCAGGCCAGCCGCTTCGCCCAGGTCGCCACGCAAAACCGCGCCATGCAGGAACCTGCGTCCATGCAAAGCGCGGAAGATAGCGGCAACAAGAACTAGCCGGGATTTATGCCCCCCCCGCTCCGCCCACTGCCGCATACACCTGGCCGGTGGCGTAGCTCGACTCGTTAGAGGCCAGCAACACATATACGGCAGCCAGTTCGGCCGGTTGGCCGGGGCGTTTCAGCGGCGAGTCGGCGCCGAACTCGGGCAGCTTTTCCGGCGGCTGGCCGCCCGTCACCTGCAGCGGGGTCCAGAATGGCCCGGGCGCTACCGCATTGACGCGGATGCCCTGGGGCGCGAGCTGCTTGGCCAATCCTTTGCTGAAATTCATGATTGCCGCCTTGGTGGACGCGTAGTCGAGCAGGTTTTCGCTCGGGTCGTACGCCTGCACCGAGGTGGTGTTGATGATGGTCGCGCCGGGTTTAAGCAGTGGCACCGCCGCCTTGGTCACCCAGAACGTCGCATACACATTGGTTTTATAGGTTTCGTCGAACTCGGCAGTGGTGAGGTCGAGAATGGACTTGCGCGAAAACTGGCGCGCGGCATTGTTGACCACGATGTCCAGACCGCCAAGGTCGCGCGCGGCGTCCGCCACCAGGCGGCGGCAAAACGCTTCATCCTTGAGGTCGCCCGGGATCAGCACAGCCTTGCGGCCGGCGGCGCGGATCAGGTCGGCCACCTCGCGCGCATCGGCTTCCTCGGCCGGCAGGTAGTTGATCGCCACGTCGGCGCCCTCGCGCGCGTAGGCAATGGCGGCAGCGCGACCGATGCCGGAGTCGCCACCGGTGATCAGCGCCTTGCGCCCCTTGAGACGGCCGCTGCCCTTGTAGGTAGTCTCACCGTGATCGGGGCGCGGGTTCATCTTGCCGGAGAGGCCAGGCCATGGTTGCTGTTGCGTCTCGAACGGGGGCTGCTTATAGGCAGTGCGCGGATCGAGCAGCGGCACGTTTGGCGCGGATGCCGGCGTGCCTTTGCTGACCTGGTCCGCAGCCGTAGCTGCCGAGGCGGGAACGATGGCCGCGCCCAGCAGGCCGGTGGCGAGGCCGCCGACCATTGCCCGGCGCGATGCGTTGGGGTTTTCAGGTTGCATGCTTGCCTTTCAGTGAGAACAGTGAAGTAACCCATCATTCCAAGTTCTCACCGTACGCACCGTGCGGCACTGCACCGACCCTACAGGAAGCGCTCGGGAATCCCGGCCACGAACGGGTACAGCGGGAAGTAAGGTTTCGATTCTTCCAGCACGCGGCGCACCGACGGGCGCAGCACCAGCCGCTCGAAGTACGACTGCAGGTTGGTGTACTCCTCGGGAAACGGCAACAGCGTGGCGGCGTAGAACAGCGCCGGCGCCGCTGCGCAGTCTGCCAGGCTGAAGTGCTCGCCGCTCATCCACGAGCGGCTGGCCATGCGCTTCTCGATCATCTTGTAGGCGGTCTTGAGCTTGGTGCGCTCCTTGGTGCGGTCGCACTGCATCCCGGTCAGGTGGCCGGTGACGATGGTCTGCACCGGCACCTGCACGTAATTGTCGAAGAACCGGTCCCACAGCCGCACGTCGAGCGCGGCGTCCCAGTCGGCCGGGATCATCGGCTGCGGGCCGGGAAAATGGTGGTCCAGGTACTCGATGATGATCGAGGTTTCCGGGATGTCGCGCATGCGCTCGTGGTCGCGGATCACCGGGAACTTGCAGATCGGCCACATGGCCGTGAGCTCGGCGCGATCGGCGTCCTCGCCCACGTTGATGACGCGCTTGTCGAACTCGGTGCCGTTTTCGTACAGCGCGATCAGCACCTTGTGGCAGAACGACGCCAGCGGGTGGTAATACAGCGTGAGCGCGGGCTGGGGTGAGGAATGTAGTGCTGGGGTATCAGGCATGGCAGCTCCAGGAGACGCGGCATCGGCAGGCGATACCATTGAATTCGCCAAATGATACTTGAAATGCCGACGCGCCTGCGGTGTCGGCGTCTGGCGCGGTTTGTGACACACTGCCACCCGTCCCAGCCGGCACGTCCAGATGCCAGCAGACTCCGAACCACTCTTTCCAGGAAATCATCATGCGTTTCAGCCTCAAGTTAGCCCCCCTGTTTGTCTCCCTGTGCGCTGTCGGCGCCGCCGGCCATGCCGCTGCCCAGACCGCTCCGGAAGGTACACTGGTCGGTATCGGCATCGGCTATGTACCCGAATACGCCGGCGCCGACGACAACCACCTGGTGGGCGCTCCCATCCTCGACCACAGCTTCGGCAATGGCTTCTTTGCCAGCACCCGGCGCGGCCTCGGTTACCAGACTGCTGCCGGCGGCTTCGGTCTCTCGGCCGCGCTCGGCTATGGCGGCAAGCGCGACGAGCACAAGCGCAACTTCGGCGCCGGTTCCGATGACTTGCGCGGCATGGGTAAAGTCCATGGCGGCGCGCTGGCCCTGCTGACGGCTACCTACCAGGTCGGCACCATCGGCCTGTCGCTGAGCACCGCCCAGGCCCTGTCCAGGCGCGACAACGGCAGCACTTACACCATCGGCGCGTCCACCCCGTTCTATACCAGCGCCAGCGACCAGTTGTCGTTCAACGCCTCCGCCGTCTATGGCGACAACAAGCATGCGCAAACCTACTACGGCGTCACCGCCACCCAGAGCGCGCGCTCGGGCTACGGTAGCTACCGCGCCGAACGCGGCTTCGAAAACATCAACGTCGGCGTCAACTGGAACCACGCGATCGGCGCGCGCTGGTCGGTCACCAGCGCCGCCGGCTTGACCCGCATGGTCGGAGATGCCGCCGACAGCCCGCTGACCAAGCGCAAAACCACGCCGATGGTCACGACCGGCCTGGTCTACAAGTTCTAGGCAATCGCGGTGAATGGCGAGGGCGACTATCGTAGTTGAAAGTCAATGTTTACCAAAAGAATTACTTTCGTGCTAACCTGCTGTTGGTCTTCCTCTCATTCACCAAGGATTTGTCATGTCGCGCATCGAAGGTTCGGCTTCGTTCAAGATCCAGGGCCCTGTCACTTCTGTCGGCCAGTTAGTCGAGCAGAAGAAAATGGTGGCATTCAAGCTACCCGAGCACTTGCAGGCCGAACTGGCCCAGCACGACCAGCAGGTGGAAGCACGCCAGCAAGCGAACCAGGCGGCGGCCGCTGCCAACCCTGACCGGGTGTTCGCCCAGATCGTCAAGAATGGCCAGGTCGTCGCCATGGTGTACGACAGCGGCAGCGCCTACACCCAGCAGAACGTGCCGGGTCTGAAACTGACCGAAGACTTTGCCGGCCAGAGCCTGGCCGACCGCCGCCTGGCCGAGCTGATGCGCGCCGTACCCGGCACGGTGATTTATGATAATTTCCTGCCGCTGCCCGGCCAGACCAGTGCCAATGACATCACATCGTCGTCCAAGGTGGACCAGTCGCTGTTACCGAAGGTGACTGCACGCGGCCTGAGCGACATGGTGGACGAGATCAACGCCGCCCGCGATGCGGCGATGCTTGCGGCAGGCATTACTCAGAAAAAGGCCGGCTGACTCTGTTGCGTCCGGTAAATTCGATTGACACCGTGCACCCCATAATCTAGGCTCGACAAGGCAGGTGCGTCGTCCTGCGTCACGCTCACGATTTTCAGGGAACACGGTGTCAGATTCATTACCAGCTCGCGCATTACCCAACGCCGTTGTCGGCCTGGTCGGCACTGCCACCGTCCTGGCCCTGTTGTATTTCGGCCGCGACGTGCTGATCCCGATCACCCTCGCCTTCATCCTGAGCTTTTTGATCGCGCCATTCGTGCGGGCCTTGCGCCGCGTGGGACTGGGGCCGACCGCCTCGGTGCTCACCGGCGTGGCCGTGGTAGCGGCCGTGGTGCTGATGGCCGGCGCGGTGATCGTCACCCAGGTCACGCGCCTGGGAGCGAGCCTGCCGCAGTACCAGGACACCATCGCCACCAAGCTCGAAGTGCTCAACGAGATCACGCGCGGCACCATTGGCAGCATCGGCGGCCCGGCCGGGCAACTGATCGAGCACCTGACCCAGAATTCAAGCGATGAGTTCGGTAAGGCGCCAAAGCCGCGCCTGGCCAGCGATGGCACCACGCCGGTGCTGGTGGAAATCCACGAACCGGACTTGAAGCCCTTGCAAATTCTCTCCAAGGTGGTCGCTTCGGTGTGGCCGCCGCTGGAGACGGCCGGCATCGTCTTCATCGTGCTGATCTTCGTGCTGCTCGAACATGAATCGCTGCGCGACCGCTTCATCCGGCTGGCAGGCGGCGAAGACTTGCGCGCCACCACGGTCGCGGTCAACGATGCCGGCGAGCGGCTGTCGCGCTTTTTCATCTCGCAATTCGCAGTCAATGCGTGCACCGGGCTGGTGATCTGGATCGGGCTGTCGATCATCGGCCTGTCGCAGGCGCTGCTGTGGGCGGCGATGACCGCCGTGCTGCGCTACGTTCCCTACGTCGGCTTCTGGATCGCCGCGCTGTGCGCCACGCTGCTGGCCGCCGCGATCGACCCGGGCTGGTCGCTGGCGCTGATGACATTCGGCATCTTTTTGGTCGTGGACATCGTGGTCGCGCAAACCGTCGAACCCAAGCTGTACGGCCACACGACCGGGCTGTCGCCGCTGTCGGTGGTGGTGGCGGCGATATTCTGGAGCTGGATCTGGGGCCCGGTCGGCCTGGTGCTGTCCACGCCGCTCACCCTCTGCCTGGTAGTGGCCGGCCGGTACATCCGGGCTTTGAAAGTGCTGGAAATCATGTTCGGAGAATTGCCGGCCCTGACCTTGCCGCAGAATTTTTACCAGCGCGCCTTGTCGGGCGACGCCCACGAGATCATTGCGGCGGCGCGGCGCTACATGCGCAAGAAGACGCTGGCCCAGTACTGCGACAGCGTGCTGGTGCCGGCACTGCACCTGGCCAACTTCGACCTGCGCGGCAAGACCATCACGGCCGATGAACAGGCCAAGGTCACCAGCGCCATCATTACCGTGATCGAGACGCTGAGCGACCGCAAGTCGTGGTGGCGCCGCCCCAAGGCGCCCAAGGCCGGCAAAGGCAGCTCGGCGCTGGCCGGCATGGGCATCGGGCGCCAGCTGCGCGAGCGGCGCATCTCGGCCACCGGCGAATGGCAAGGCTCGTTCGACATCCCGCCCGGCAGCCTGATCCTGAGCGTGGGCCTGGCGACGTCGTACGACGAGCTGGCCACCGAGATCCTGGTGCGCATCATGCGCGACCAGAAACTCGACGCCCGCAGCATGAGCAGCGAAGACATCGACGAGCCGCTGCCGCCCGAAGCCACTGCCGAGCTGGTATCCATCGTGTGCCTGGTGACGGTCGATCCGGTCAACGATACGCCGCAAATGCGCCAGCTGATGGCCGAGCTGCGGGTGCGCCTGCCGCACGCCAAGCAGCTGGCGGTGCTGCTGCCCAGCCCGTTCGGCAACCGCGACCTCAAGGACTGCGACTTCCCGCAGGCCGACCACGTGTCCGCTTCATTCGAGGATGCGCTTAATACTTGTTTGCGGGCCATGCCGCGCAAGAGTTAGGGCGACGCCCAAGCGCAATTACCGCTACCATAGACCGCATCATCATTTGAACTGGGATACACGATGGCAAAGACCGACAACGCTGCCGACTACACGGCGCAGTATTCCGACGACGGCTTCTGGGGCAAGGTCAGGGGCTACGCCAAGACGGCGGGCCGTGGCGTGCTGGAACCGGCACTGAAAATGTATTACTCGGCCACCGACCCGGACACGCCGCGCTGGGCCAAGGCCACCATCTATGGCGCGCTCGGCTATTTCATCTCGCCGCTGGACGGCATACCGGATTTGCTGCCGGTGGTCGGCTACAGCGACGACCTCGGGATACTGGTGGCAGCGCTGGGCGCGGTGGCCGTGTACATCAAGGACGAACACACGGCCAAGGCCCGCGCCACGCTGACGCAGTGGTTTGACTAGGCAGCGGCTGGACTGAGCAGCAGTTCGGCCTGCTTCGGCACGATCGCGCTCCTGGGCAGGCAGACGATAAAGGTGCTGCCCTTGCCTGCTTCCGACTTGATTTGCAAGGTGCCGCCATGGCGCAGCAGCACGTGCTTGACGATCGCCAGGCCCAGGCCGGTGCCCTGGGTTTCGCGCGAACGGCTTTTGTCCACCCGGTAGAAACGCTCGGTCAGGCGCGAGATATGCTCGGGGCTGATGCCGATGCCGGTATCTTCCACCTTGAACTTGATGCCTGCTTCGAACTCGCGCCACACCAGCGCGATCTTGCCGCCAACCGGCGTGTAGCGCACCGCGTTGGAGGCCAGGTTGCCGAAGGCGCTGTGCAATTCCTCGTAGCTGCCCACCACGTCGGGGCCGTCGATCTGCAAGGTGATCTCATGCTTGCCGGCCGATAAGGCGCGGGCGTCGCTGGCCACCTGCTCCATCAGGCGCCGCACATCGACGGTTTCGGGCCGCATCGGGTAATCGACCGATTCCAGCCGCGACAAGGTCAGCATGTCCTCGATCAGGTGCTGCATGCGGTGACCCTGCTCCGTCATCAGTTTCAGGTGGGCGTTGCGGGTGGCCACGTCCAGCCCTTCCGAGGCGGCAATTTCCAGGAAACCGACGATCACCGTCAGCGGGGTGCGCAGCTCGTGCGAGGCATTGGCGATGAAGTCGCGCCGCATTTCCTCGATGCGCTCGGTCTCGGTGGCGTCGTGCGTGACCAGGATCTGGCGGCGGTTCTCGAACGGAATGATGTGCACGATGAGTTTGCGCTCGCGGAAGCTGATCGTCAGCGGCTGCTCGTAGCGACCGAGGATGATGTAATCCATGAAGTCCGGGTTACGCACCAGGTTGGTCACGCGCATGCCCTTGTCGCGCTCGTGCGTGAGGCCCAGGTGCTTTTCGGCAGCCGGGTTGCACCACTCGAGGAACAGCACGTCGTCCATGATCACCACGCCGTCGGGCAGCAGGTGCATGGCCTGGCGGAAGCGCGCCAGCCACTCGGTGAGCTCGGTCTGGTTTTTTTCGTCGTCGCGCCGCATGCGGTACAGGCGCGAGAAGATATTGGTCCAGGCGCCCCAGCCGTCGGGCAGCTTGGCGCTTTGCGGGTCGTCCATCCAGTTGCTGAGCTGGTAAAGATAGGACAGCTGCACGAACACCATCACCATCGTCGCCAGCAAGGCCACGACCACACCGGTCATCCAGCCGAACATCCAGCCCAACAACGCGCAGCCCGCCGCAACGAGCGCGGTGCGCAAGGCGGCGGGTACCCAGAACAGCAGTTTTGGATTCATGGGACTAGGTTTTCTCCGACAACATGTAACCGACGCTGCGCACCGTCTTGATCAGGTGCTCGGCTTCTTTCAAGGCTTTGCGCAGGCGCAGCACGTGGACGTCCACCGTGCGTTCCTCGATCACCACATGGTCGCCCCATACCTTGTCGAGCAGCTGGCTGCGCGAGAACACGCGTTCCGGGTGGGCCAGCAGGAACTTGAGCAGCTTGTATTCGGCGTGGCCGATGTCGATCTTCTGGTCGTCCATCGACACCGTGCAGCTGACCGGGTCGAGCGCGATGTTGGCGGCGCGCATGGTCGATTGCGCATGCTCCGGGCTCTTGCGGCGCAGCAGCGCGCGCGCCCGGGCCAGCAGCTCGCGCGGCGAAAACGGCTTGGTGACGTAGTCGTCGGCGCCGGTGTTCAGGCCCGCCAGCTTGTCCTCTTCCATGCTTTTTGCGGTGAGCATGATGACCGGAATTTCCTGGAAATTGCGGTCGGAACGGATGCGCGCCAGCAAACGCAAGCCGGTTTGATCCGGCAACATCCAGTCGAGCAAAATCAGTTGCGGTGTGCGGGTCTGGATGAAATCCCAGGCCTCGCCCACGCTTTGCACCGCGCAGCAGTTCCAGCCTGCCTCACGCAGCGAAAAAGTCACCAACTCGACAATCGCCGGTTCATCTTCCACGATCAGTACGGTGGTTTTATCAGATGCCATATGCTTGTTTATACAGGTTCAATGTTGTCTTCGATGGCCGGTACGGTCTTGGTGTGACGGATGTCCTTGCCTTCGACCACGTAAATCACGTACTCGGCGATGTTCTTGGCATGGTCACCGATGCGCTCGATGGCCTTGGCCACCCACAGCGTGTCCAGTGCGGCCGAAATCGTGCGCGGATCTTCCATCATGAAGGTGATCAGGTTGCGCATGATCGAACGGAATTCGTGGTCGATCACGGCATCCTGGGCGATCAGTTTCAACGCTTGCACACCGTCGTTGCGCGCAAACGCGTCAAGCGCGTCGTGCAGCATGTCGCTGGTGTTGTTGGCGATGTTGCGCACCATTTCGTAATGGTTGACGGTGGCCGTGCCGCGCGAATGCAGGGCCTTGGCGGTGCGGGCGATCTTGGTCGCTTCGTCGCCGATGCGTTCCAGGTCGGTGATCACCTTGATGGTGGCCATGATGGTGCGCAGATCGTTGGCGGCCGGCTGGCGGCGCACGATCAGGTGGCTGCAGGCGTCGTCGAGCGACACTTCGAGCTGGTTGACGGTATCGTCTTCGCGCATCACGCGGTCGGCCCGTTCCGGGTTGCCGATGCGGAAGCAGGTCATGGCGTCGAGGAACTGGGTCTCGACGATGCCGCCCATCAAGAGCACCTTGGAGCGGATGGCTTCGAGTTCGTTATCGTATTGTTTGGATGAGTGCTCACCGATCATGCTGATTCTCCGTAATGACGTATTATAAGTGTCGATCAGCCGAAGCGGCCGGTGATGTAATCCTGGGTTTCCTTGCGCGCAGGATTCATGAAGATCTGGTCGGTCTCGCCGAACTCCACCAGCTCGCCCAGGTACATATAGGCGGTGTAGTCCGAGCAACGCGCGGCCTGCTGCATATTGTGGGTGACGATGGCGATCGTGTAGTCTTGCTTGAGTTCGCTGATCAGTTCTTCCACTTTCGAGGTCGAGATCGGATCCAGCGCCGAGGTTGGCTCGTCCAGCAGCAGCACGTCAGGTTTCACCGCCACGCCGCGCGCGATGCACAGGCGCTGTTGCTGGCCGCCCGACAGCGACAGGCCGCTCTTGGTCAGCTTGTCTTTTACTTCGCCCCACAGTGCGGCTTTCTTCAGCGCCCATTCCACGCGCTCGTCCATCTCGCCTTTCGACAGGTCTTCGTACAGGCGCACGCCGAAGGCGATGTTGTCGTAGATCGACATCGGGAACGGGGTCGGCTTCTGGAACACCATGCCGATTTTGGCGCGCAGCATGTTCAAGTCCTGGCCGGCATCGAGGATGTTACGGCCGCGGTACATGATCGAACCTTCGGCGCGCTGGCCAGGGTACAGGTCGTACATGCGGTTGAGCGTGCGCAGCAAGGTCGATTTGCCACAGCCCGACGGGCCGATGAAGGCGGTGACCTGGCGCTCGTGGATGTTCAGGTTGACGTTGGTCAGGCTCTGGGTCTTGCCGTAGAAAAAATTCAGGTTCGAGATGGCGATGGTGGTGCGCTTGCCGGCGCCTGCTGGCGCGGTGGTCGTTTCTGGGCTCAGTTGCGTATTCATTATGTGTCGATCGCTTTATGTAAGTGGTCGCTAATTAGTTTGGAATTTTTTGGCTGAACATGGTGCGCGAGACGATGTTGAGCGCCAGCACACTGAAGGTGACCAGCAGCGCGCCGCCCCAGGCCAGTTCGCGCCAGTTGTCGTATGGGCTCATGGCAAAGCCGTAAATCACGACCGGCAGGTTGGCCATCGGGCCGTTCATGTCCTTGCTGAAGAACTGGTTGTTCAGGGCAGTGAACAGCAGCGGTGCGGTTTCGCCCGAGATGCGGGCCACGGCCAGCAGCACGCCGGTGATCACGCCGGCTTTCACGGCGCGCAGACGCACCGTCATCGCCACTTTCCAGCGCGGCGCGCCGAGGGCGAACGCCGCTTCCAGCAGGCTGCTTGGTACCAGGCGCAGCATGTTGTCGGTGGTGCGCACCACGACCGGCACGGCAATCAGGGCCAGCGCGATCGAACCGGCGTAACCGGAGTAATGGTTGGTGGTGGCCACGTAGGCAGCCCACACGAACATGCCGATCACGATCGACGGGGCGGAGAGCATGATGTCGGTAACAAAGCGGGTGACAGCGGCCAGCTTGTTCTCGTTGCCGTACTCGGCCAGGTACATGCCGGCCAGGATGCCGATCGGCGTGCTCACCAGCGTGGACAGGCCGACGATCATGAAGGTGCCGAAGATGGCGTTGGCCAGACCACCGCCTTCGCTGCCCGGCGCCGGGGTGCTTTCGGTGAACATGTTCACCGACAGGGCGCTGAAGCCGTTGATGACCAGGGTGACCAGGATCCAGGCCAGCACGGCCAGGCCCAGCGACATCGCCAGCACCGACATGGCGATGCCCACGCGGTGGCGCAACAGGCGCTTGCGGTACACCTTGTTCATCGGAACAATCGGTTCCTGCGGGTTGATGGCGGCTTGGTTCATTTGAGGCCTTCCTTGCGGGACATGCCAACCAACATCAGTTTGGCGGCGGACAGGACGATAAAGGTGATGACAAACAGGATCAGCGCCAGGGCGAACAGCGACGACGTGTGCAGCACGGTGTCCGATTCGGCGAATTCGTTGGCCAGCGTCGAGGCGATCGAGTTACCGGCAGCGAACAGCGAGAACGACAGCTTGTTGGCGTTACCGATCACGAAGGTCACGGCCATGGTCTCGCCCAGGGCGCGGCCCAGGCCCAGCATCACACCGCCGACCACGCCGGTCTTGGTGTAAGGCAGCACGATCTTGCGCACCACTTCCCAGCGGGTGCAGCCAAGGCCGTAAGCCGATTCTTTCAATACAGCCGGCACGATCTCGAACACGTCGCGCATCACTGACGAGATGAACGGGATGATCATCACGGCCAGGATCAGGGCGGCGGTCAGGATGCCGATGCCCATGGTGGGGCCGCTGAAGAATGGTCCGATGATCGGCAGCACGCCCAGGGTGCTTTTCAGGAACGGTTGCACGTAGTCGCCGAACAGCGGTGCGAACACGAACAGGCCCCACATGCCGTAGATGATCGACGGCACGCCGGCCAGCAGTTCGACCGCGGTGCCGAGCGGGCGGCGCAGCGAGGCGGGGCAGATTTCGGTGAGGAACAGCGCGATACCAAAGCTGATCGGGAACGCGATCAGCAGGGCGATGCCGGAAGTGGCCAGGGTGCCGACGATGGCGATCATGGCGCCGTACTGGTCGTTGACCGGATCCCACTCGACGCGGGTGATGAAGCCGGGACCGAATTCCTTGAAAGCCGGCCAGGCGCCGACCATGAGCGAAATGATAATTCCCAGCAGCACCAGCAGCACCGAAAGCGCGAACAGCATGGTGGTTTTGTGGAAGAAGAAGTCCTGGATGCGCTGCTTGCGCATGGTCCGCATCATCGACTGCATGGCGGCTTGTTCAGCAGCGGTGGCCTGCGCGGTACTGAATTGCGAGGCCGGCTCCGGTTTTGGAATTGGCGTGGTAGTGATGTCAGCGCTCATATTGTTATCTCGGGAAGGTAAGCTAGCCTGCGATGTCCACATGGGCACCGCAGGCTAACCCCCTCACCGCCTTGTATTGCAGGCGGTGAAGGGAATCAGGATTAGTAGATGGCCTTGCCCGAAGCGTCTTTCAGGTTGGCTTTCCAGGAATCCTGCACCAGTTTTACAACCGAGTCAGGCAGCGGTACGTAGTCCAGTTCAACAGCCGACTTGCCGCCGTTTTTGAAGGCCCAGTCGAAGAATTTCACGACTTCCTTGCCCTTGTTGGCGTCCGGTTGCACTTTGTGCATCAGGATGAACGACACGCCGGTGATCGGCCACGAGTTTTTACCAGCCTGGTCGGTCAGCACCACGCCGAAGCCCGGGGTCTTGGTCCACTCGGCGTTGGCGGCTGCTGCCTTGAAGAACTCGTCGTCAGGTTGCAGGAAGTTGCCGTCCTTGTTTTTCAGCTGGGTGTGCTGCATCTTGTTTTTCTTGGCGTACGCCCACTCGACGTAGCCGATCGAACCCTTGATACGCTGCACGTTGGCGGCGACGCCTTCGTTACCCTTGCCGCCCACGCCCACGATCCATTTCACTGCGGTGCCGGCGCCGATTTTCGATTTGAAATCAGGGCTGGTTTTCGACAGGTAGTCGGTGAACAGGAACGAGGTGCCCGAACCGTCGGCGCGGTGCACCACGGTGATGTCTTCTGCTGGCAGCTTGACGCCGGCGTTTTGTGCGGCGATTGCCGGGTCGTTCCACTTGGTGATCTTGCCCAGGTAGATGTCGGCCACGATCGGACCGGTCAGTTTCAGTTGACCTGGGGTCAGGCCTGGAACGTTGACCACGGTCACCACGCCGCCCATGATGGCCGGGAACTGCATCAGGCCTTCGGCGTCGAGGTCTTCCGCTTTCATCGGGGCATCCGAGGCGCCGAAATCGACGGTCTTGGCTTTGATTTGCTTGATGCCAGCGCCCGAACCGACGGACTGATAGTTCAGGCCATTGCCGGTAGAGGCTTTGTAGGTCTCAGCCCATTTTGCGTAGATTGGGTATGGGAAGGTCGCGCCGGCGCCGGTCATATCGGCAGCGGTGGCAGCGGACGAGAGAGCCATCATGGCGCAGGCACCGACTACCAGGGAAGAGATCAGTTGTTTCATTCGCATTTCAAAGTCCTTTGTTATGACAGGTTAGGATGCTGCGAAGTCTAACCGGCCAATATGACAGGTTTATGACATCGAGAAAAAATGTCCAAAAAGAAGTTTTTTCCGAGTAACACCCTTCTCCCCTATGAAAACAGGTGCATGTCATGAGCGAATAACGCGATTGTGACACGTCCATGTCATAAAAGACGGGCAGTTTTGGCGGTTTATGACAGCGTGTGTCACAAACTTGTCATAATTGGTCTTTACACTGTTGCATCATTCTTCTGTTGAATTACAGGCTAGAATTACCTTATCTGCAAAGTGACCAAAGAGACATGAAGCCTGATGTGCATGCCGAAGTCGGCAAGAATTCCGCGTTCCTCGACCGCGAGCTGTCGCAACTGATGTTCAACCGCCGGGTGCTGGCGCAAGCCGAAGACAAGAGCATCCCCTTGCTCGAACGCTTGCGTTATTTATGTATTGCCAGCAGCAACCTCGATGAATTCTTTGAAGTACGCGTCGCCAGCCTGCTGGCCGCCGCCGGCACCGATGGCGTGCTGGCCACCCACCCCGCCCTGCTTGCCACCCTCTCCCGCATCAGCAACGAATGCCACGCGCTGGTTACCCACCAATACAATATTCTCAACCAGGAAGTGCTGCCAGAGCTGGCTGCCAGCGGCGTGCACCTGGTGCGCCACAACGAGCGCACCGAAGCCGAGCGCGCCTGGGTCAAGGAGTATTTCGACACCGAGGTACGGCCGCTGCTCACGCCGATCGGGCTCGACCCGGCCCACCCGTTCCCGCAGGTGGTCAATAAAAGTCTGAATTTCATCGTCTCGCTGTCGGGCAAGGATGCCTTCGGCCGCGGTACGGCGATTGCGATATTAAAAGCGCCGCGCGTGCTGCCGCGTGTGATACGCCTGCCCGACGGGCTGTCCAACCGTGGCGGCGTGTCGTTCTGTCTGCTGTCGTCGGTGATCCACGCGCATATCTCGGATTTGTTTGCCGGGCGCGAAGTAATCGCCTATTCGCAGTTCCGCGTTACCCGCGACAGCGACTTGTGGGTCGATGAAGATGAAGTCAAAAACCTGCGTCAGGCGCTCAAGGGCGAGTTGCAGGGCCGCCAGTTCGGCACGTCGGTGCGGCTGGAAGTGGCGATCAATTGCCCGCCCGAGCTGTCGCAGTTCCTGCTCGACCAGTTCGGCCTGCAGCAAAGCCGGCTGTACGCGGTCAACGGCCCGGTCAACCTGGTGCGGCTCACCGAGATCATGGACCACGTGGAAGATCCGTCGCTGCGCTTCGCGCCGTTCTTCCCCGGCAGCGCGCAAAAGCCGGGCAGCGCCGACATCTTTGCCGCCCTGCGCGCGCACGACATCTTGCTGCACCACCCGTTCCAGTCGTTCCAGACCGTCATCGACTTCATTCGCAGCGCGGCCCACGATCCGGCCGTGGTGGCGATCAAGCAGACGATTTACCGCACCGGCATGAATTCCGACCTGATGGAAGCGCTGATCACGGCCGCCCGCGCGGGCAAGGAAGTGACCGTGATCGTGGAACTGAAGGCGCGCTTCGACGAAGAAGCCAATATCAACTGGGCCGACAAGCTCGAGCAAGCCGGCGCCCAGGTCGTCTACGGCGTGGTGGGCCTGAAAACCCACGCCAAGGTGGCGCTGGTGATCCGCCGCGAGGAAGGCAAGCTGAAGTATTACGCCCACCTGGGCACCGGCAACTACCATCCGACCACCACCAAGTTCTACACCGACTTCGGTTTGCTGACCTGCCACCCGGGCATCAGCCAGGAGGTCAACGAGGTATTCATCCATCTGACCAGCCTGACCAAGCCGCACCGGCTTAACCACTTGTGGCTGGCGCCGTTCGCCTTGCAGAACGAAATCATCAAGGCCATCCGCAACGAGGCGCGCATCGCGCGCAGCGGACGTCCGGGCCGGATTATTGTTAAGATGAACGCGCTGGTGGACGAATCGGTGATCCGCGCGCTGTACGCAGCGTCCAAGGACGGTGTCAAGATCGACCTGATCGTGCGCGGCGCCTGCACCCTGAAGCCGGGCGTGCCGGGGCTGTCGGAAAACATCAAGGTGCGCTCGATCATCGGCCGTTTCCTCGAACACAGCCGCATCTATTATTTCCGCAACGACCTGGCGCACGACATCATGCTGTCGAGCGCGGACTGGATGAGCCGCAACCTGTTCCGCCGCATCGAGGTCGCCTTCCCGATCCTGGACAAGGCGCTCAAGCGGCGCGTGATGTCGGAAGGGTTGAATCCTTACCTCAAGGACAACCGCAACGCCTGGGAGCTGGAACCGGACGGCCACTACCAGCGCCGCAAGGCACGCGGCAAACAGGGCGGCTTCTCCGCCCAACAACATTTAATGGAAACGCTGGGCATGCCCGGCGCAGTGATCGAGTAATTTTTGGCAAGGTGTACCGGGAGGTGCACCGGGATCTGATTTCACCAACTGGCATCAAGGAGAATATATGGATCTCATTTTATGGCGGCACGCGGAGGCCGAAGATGCGGCCCCCGGCATGACCGACCTGGAACGCGCGCTGACCGGCAAGGGTACCAAGCAGGCGCGCCGCATGGGACTATGGCTCGACTCGCAACTGCCCGACAGCTGCCGCATCCTGGCCAGCCCGGCCGTGCGTACTCTGCAAACGGTGGAAGCGCTGGGCCGCAAGTTCAAGCTGCACAACGACCTGGCGCCGGGCGCCGACCCGGCCGACATCCTGAAAGCGGTCAACTGGCCGGGCAACAAGGATTCGGTGCTGGTGGTAGGCCACCAGCCCACCTTGGGCATGGTGGCAGCGCTGCTGCTGACGGGCGAAGACCTGGACTGGGATATCCGCAAGGCCAGCGCCTGGTGGTTTGCCCAGCGCGAGCCTGGTGACCCGGGCAGCGTGTATCTGAAAGCGGTGATGAGCGCGGACCTGGTCAAATAACCAGGCCCGCGTTTGGGGAATGGGCTTAGCGGCCCGTCTTGAACTTGGTGTAGGTACGCGTGATCACGCGCCGGATATCGGCCGGCACCGACTCCGGCGCGGCCATGCGCTGCTTGTCCGCATCGGACAGGAACACGGTCTTGTTGCCGGCGATATCCTTGCGCACGAACTTCATGCTGGCCGTGTTCGGGTTGGCGTAAAACACCTTGTTGGTCAGGCTGGCATGCACTTCCGGGCGCATGATGTAGTTGATCCACAGGTGGGCATTGTTCGGGTGCGGGGCGTCAGCGGGAATCGCCATGGTGTCGAACACCAGCGCGGCCGGGGTTTTCGGTACCAGCACCTCGATCACATTGCCGTTCTTGGCGTCGAGCGCGCGTTGACGGGCGATATTGATGTCGCCCGACCAGCCCAGCGCCACGCACACGGCGCCGTTGGCCATGTCGTTGATATAGCCCGACGAACTGAACAGGGTGACATTGGGACGGATGGTTTGCAGCAGCTTGCCCGCTTCGGCGTAATCGGCAGCGTTTTTCGAGTACGCCGGTTTGCCGAGATACATCAGCGCGGCCGGCAATACTTCGGACGGCGAATCGAGGAACGACACGCCGCACGATTTCACCTTGGATGCATACTTGGGATCGAACACCAGGTCCCAGGCATTGGCCGGCATCGGCATGCCGCCGAGCGCGGCTTTCACTTTATTGACGTTGATGCCGACCGTGGTGTAACCCCACAGCCAGTCCACCAGGTATTCGTTGTTCGGGTCGATGCTGGCCAGCTTGGCCTGGATCGCCGGATCGAGGTTTTTCAGGTTGGGCAGCTTCGATTTGTCGAGCTTGCGCAGCAGCTTGCCTTCGATTTGCAGGCGCGCCCACTGGGCAGTAGGCACCACGATGTCGTAGCCCGATTTGCCGGCCACGAGCTTGGAGTTCAGGATTTCGTTGTTATCGAAGACATCATAACGTACCTTGATGCCGGTCTCTTTCTCGAAATTCTTGACCGTGTCTTCCGCGATGTAGTCGGACCAGTTATAGATGTTGAGGACTTTTTCCTCTTGCGCCTGAGCCTGACCAGACACCATCGATCCGGCCACCGCAGCCACCGCCAGTACGCCAACGAACTTTCCTGCCATAACACCTCCGAGTGGGATTCATACACAAGCCGTGATGATCCGGCATCGGGCCGTTACGTGCAAGAGGTTCGTTTGGATTAGCCGAGCAAATCGAACAAGGTGCCGGTGGAACCGGTACTGCCGGTGCCGAACATGCCGCCGCCGGTGCCGGTCTGTGACTGCGCCGAGTACAGCGCCGCCAGCGCGGTGGCCTGGGCGGTGAGCGCCTTGGTCAGCGCGGCGCGCTTGGTGTTGGTGGCGTCGAGCTCGCGGTTGACCTGGGTGGTCTCGCGGCTGATTACGCTGTTCTTGTCGGTGAACGAGGTCGCTTTGGCGCCCATCAGGTCGGCCAGGCCCTTGCCGTCGTTGGTAAACAGCTTGGCCACCTGCGACGAATCGGCAGTGATGGCAGCCTGCATCTTCTTGTCGTCGATTACCAGGTTGCCGTCCTTGCCCTGGCTGATGCCGGCTGCCGCCAGCGCCGACGTGGAAACGTTGCCGCCACCGGTCCTGAGCAACAGGTCCATCTGCATGGTGACCTGGCCCAGCGCCGTGTCGCCCTTGAGGGCGCCGTTGGACAGGGTTTTCAGCTTGCTGTTGAGGTCGTTGTAGGCGGCCACGAACGTTTTGAGGTTGTCGCCGATCTTGCTGGCATCCTGGCTGATGGTGATGTCGGCCTTGCCCTTGCCGGTGAGCGTGAGCGCAGCGCCGTCAATGCCCTTGTTCTTGTCCAGCGTGTTGCTTGCGCTCTTGATCTCCTTGCCATCGACCGTGAGGATGGCGTCCTGGGCGGCTGTGGTCTGCTTGAAGCCCTGCTTGCCTTTTTCGTCGGGATCGTAGCCCAGCAGGTTTTTCAGCGCGCCGTCGCCACTGACGCTGATGCGCATGCTGTTGGCCTCGCCGCTCTGGCCGGCGATCGACAGCGACACCTTGCCATCGTCGCCCTTGGCTACCGTGACGTCCACGCCAGCGGCCTTGAAAGCGGCAGCGATGCCCTCGACCGTGTTGTTGGTGCTGTCGATGGAAATGGTCTTGCTGGTGGCCGTGCCGTTGGTCGTAAAGCCCTTGTCGCCGGCAGTGCCGAAGTCGATCTTGACAGTGGTGGGCGCGCCGGTGCCAACCTTGGCGGTGGCAGAGCTGAATTCGGTGCTGGTCAGGAACTGCCCCTGCGCCAGTTGCTGGACGTTAATCGCGTAAGTGCCGGCCTTGGCGCCGCCGGTCGACGTGGCGGTGAGCACGGTTTTATCGGTACTGGCAGCCGAGGTGGACAGGCCGCTACCGGTCAATGCCGCAGCGATCGACTGGAAGCTGCCCAGCGCACTTTGCAACTGGCCCAGGCCCGAGAGCTTGGTCTGGCTGCTGGCCAGCGCGGCGTTGAGCCGGGTGGCGCCATTGTTCTGCGACATCATGGTCTGCTCGACGCGCTTGTACACGTCGGAACTGATCGATGAAGTGGTGCTGGCGGTGTTGGTGGCAGAGCTGGTGAGCGGATTGATGGCCATAGCGGGGTCTCGGCTGTTAAGGCAGTGGTATATACCGATAGTATGCTACAGAAACTATATTTCAAAGCAATGAACAGGCAGCCAATCTCGCTTCTATCCGTCCCCGCCAGCGGAAATGCGCCTCTTCCTTCTGCATCATTGACTTTCATTGCACAATTAGCTCCCTGCCATTGACTTTAGAATGCGAATCGTTATCATTATTGTTTTCGCCTAAAAGTTTTCATTTTTATTCTACCAACAGGACTACAGCAAACATGAATCAGCAAGCACACGCCCGCACGGGTCTTACCCTCAATCGTCTCGCGGTCGCTGTCGCGCTTGCCATGCCGTTGCTGGTCCAGGCGCAGACTGCCGGACAGGATGCGGTATTGCAACAAGTTGAAGTATCGGCTCAAAAAACCGATGACACTACGGGCACTTACAATGTTGGTCGCACCCGTTCGGCAACGCCGCTGGACATGTCGCTGCGCGACACCCCGCAATCGGTGACCGTGATTACCCAACAACGCATCCAGGACCAGTTCCTGCAGAACGTTACCGATGTCATCAACAATGTGGCCGGCGTCTCGGTCAACCAGTACGAAACCCACCGTGGCGGCTTCACCTCGCGTGGTTTCGACATCGACAACCTGCAAATCGATGGCGTACCCACCACCTGGCAACAACAATGGAGCGGCGGCGAGACCCTGTCCAGCCTGGCGACCTACGACCGGGTGGAAGTCGTGCGCGGCTCCACCGGCCTGATGACCGGCGCCGGCAACCCGTCCGCCTCGATCAACCTGGTGCGCAAGCGCGCCACCAGCAAGGTGCTCACCGGCTCGGCCGACGTGTCGGTCGGCAGCTGGAGCGACCGCCGTGGCCTGGTCGACGTTTCCACTCCGCTCACCAAGTCGGGCAATGTGCGCGCTCGCGTGGTGGGCGAAATCCACAAGGCCGACAGCTACGTCAACTCGCTCAAGACCGACGACAACACCATTTATGCTACCGTCGAAGCCGACCTTACGCCTTCCACGCTGGTATCGGTCGGCTTCAGCCGCCAGACTACCGATCCGAACGGCCCGATGTGGGGCGGCCTGCCATTCTGGTACAGCGACGGCACGCAAACCAACTGGGATGTATCCAAAACGTCCACCGCCAACTGGACCAAGTGGGAAACCTCGTACAACAACGCTTTTGCCAACCTCGAACACACGTTCGACAACGGCTGGAAACTGCGCGCGTCCTACACCGACAGCGTGCGTAAATCGGACTCCGCCTTGCTGTACCTGTCGGGCACGCCGGACCGCGTGACCGGCCTGGGCATGTTCGCCTTTTCCGGCGCATACGTCACCGAGACCAAGCAGCAGGACGCGGGCATTCAACTGAACGGCTCGTTCAACCTGGGCGGCCGCAAGCATGAAGCAGCTTTCGGCTACACCCATTCGAAGCAAAAGTTCAATTCCAACAGCCGCGCTGCCGACTTCGGCACTGCCGACTCGTCGGTCGGCAACTTCAACAACTGGAATCCGGCCGCCTACCCTACCCCAACCTGGGGTCCCGAGACGTTCTACGAACGCAGTGAAACCACCCAGGACGGCCTGTACGGCGTGGGCCGCTTCTCGCTGGCCGATCCGCTCAAGCTGATCGTCGGCGCACGCGTCACCAAGTACGAAAAGTCGGGCACCGGCCTGTACACCGCTGCCTACAACATCAAGCATGACAACGAAGTCACGCCATATGCCGGCCTGGTCTACGACATCAACAGCACCTTCTCGGCGTACGGCAGCTATACCGAAATCTTCCAGCCGCAGAACTACAAGGACCTGGCCGGCAACTACCTCGATCCGATCGAAGGCAAGAACAAGGAAATCGGTATCAAGGGCGAATTCCTCGACGGCCGCGTGAATGCATCGTTCGCGTTGTTCAAGATTTCGCAGGACAAGCTGGCCCAGGCGGCCGGCAATGTGCTGCGTCCGGGCAGCACGCTGCCGGAAGCGTACTATCGCGCGGCCGACGGCGCCACCAGCGAGGGCTTCGATTTGGAAGTAACGGGCGAAGTGGCACGTGGCTGGAACGCCAGCGCCAGCTACACCCACTACAGCGCCAAGGATGCCGACGGTCTGCCGTTCAACAGCATCTATCCGCGCGACCTGTTCCGCGTGTTCACCACCTACGACCTGTCCGGCCCGCTGGCCGGCGTCACCGTGGGCGGCGGCATCAACTGGGAAGGCAAAACCTACACCACCGACCCGGCCGCGCCTGCCGGCAACACCACCAACAACCAGATCCTGCAGGACTCGTTCGCAATGGTCAACCTGATGGCGCGCTACGAGATCAACAAGAACTGGTCGGCGCAGCTGAACGTGGACAACCTGACCGACAAGAAACACCTGGCCATGTTTGCCGCGTACAACCAGATCACGTATGGTGCGCCACGCCGCGTGACGGCTGCACTCAAATACCGTTTCTGATGTCGTGATGCAGTAGTCACAGCCGGCGCCTGGAGCGCCGGCTTTTTTATGGTGCGCCCCACCTTGCCGGCGCCGACCCGAGCTCGCTGGCGCCAGGCTGCCACGCCAGCGCCATGCCGTCGATCACCACTGGCGGGCGCAGGCGCCGGGCCGGTCCCCAGTCGGTATGTTCGAGTTCCGGTGCGTAATCGTCGGCTGCAACCGGGGCCAGCTGCTGCGCGCCGATATCACCGGGGGCGGTCATCAACAACGCCGCCGTGCGCGCCAGCGACAGCCGCGCCCGGGTTGACCGTTGCTGCGTCGCCTTGACGATCAGGCCGCGCACCACGGCGGCGGCCATCAGGTAACCAGTTGCGTGATCGAGCGCCTGCACCGGCAGCGGCACCGGTTTGCCGGCGCCGCTGGCCTGCATGCCGTGGTCGGCGATGCCGCAACTCATCTGCACCAGGCTGTCGAAGCCGCGCCGACCGGCCCACGCGCCGCTCCAGCCATAGGCGTCGAGGCTGACATCGACCAGGCCGGGATTGACCTGCCGGCGATATGCCTCGTCGTAGCCCAGCCGTGCCAGTGCTTCGGGGCGGTAACCATGGACCAGCACGTCCGCCTCGGCCAGCAACTGCTCGAACACGGCACGGTCCGGTGCGTGATGCAGGTTCAATCGGGCGCAGCGCTTGCCGGGCGTGACTTCAGGAATTACGCCCGGTTCGTTCCAGTCCGGCGCGTCGATGCGCAGCACGTCGGCGCCGTAACCGGCCAGGAAGCGGGTGGCGATGGGGCCGGCCAGCACCCGCGTCAAATCCAGCACCTTGAGTCCCGCCAAAGGCCGCGCCACCGTGCCGGTCAAGCCAGCCTGCGCGATGCTGGGCTGGCTGTCGAACGCGATCAGCGGCTCGGCAGCAACTGCAAGCCCTTGCGCGTGGACACGCCAGTCGTCTGCCGAGCGCATCTGCGCGGCGCAACCGCCATTGGCGACGACTGCCGCCTCCAGCGCTGCCCCTTGCCATCGGGCGACCGCCTGTTCCACGGCCTGCCGGTCCGGCCCGCAACCGAGCACATCGAGCGCAGCTTGGCGATGGTGGGGCGCATTGGTGTGCAGCCGTATCCAGCCGTCCTGGCACGCATAGTCGCCGGCCACCGCATCCCACAAGGCCGGGCGCTCCCAGCCGACCGGCGCCAGCGACCAGCCGAACCACAACGAAGCGAGCCGGCGGTCCACGCACACCGGCGCCTGCGCCCCGCCCTGCAGCGCGGCCAGCTCGCGCACGGCCAGCGCCGCCGCCGCGATCGATGCGGCAGCGAGATCGGTGACCGCGTAGTACGATGGCAAGTTACCGTCGCCGGTAAACGTGACGGCGCCGCTTGCCGGCGCTGGCAGTTCCAGCGCCGACCAGATGGCGGCCAGCAAATGATGCGATTGAGGATGAGAGTCGTCAGCCATGCAAGCCCCGGAAGATTGATCGTGTGCCGAGCTTAGGCTCCTGCGTGTGTGCAGTCAATCTTCAATAAATACCTTGGGGGTGCAGGCGGGGCCAGTTGCACGGCGCGGGATATCGGAAGTTAATGCGCGAGGGGGCCGACGATGAGTATCAGCGCAGGAACTTGTTGACGGTCGCCATGGTCCCGATGTCCGGGTTGACGTAAGTAAAACCGATCTTGAACTGGTCGCCGCTGAAGATGCAGTAGTTGACCTTGCAGCGGGTGCTGACCAGTTGGCCCTTGCCTTCCATGAACAGCTCGAAGGTGACCTGTCCCATGTGGCCGACTGCCAGCTTATGGTCGTAGGTGAGCGATACGCCGGTGCCGCTGATATCGATGGTCCGCCCTTGCTGCGGCGGCAGGCCATCCATTACCACCACTGCCTTGGCGCGCACGATCTTGCGTGCGGCGGATCGTTGATCGACTAACAATTTCCCTGTCCTTTATTACGTAAAGAGCACTATTGCTCTCAGAAACACGTAACAATACAGCTTTATTGGATTTCGCGCAGCTTATTGAAAGCATCGTCGATACGATCTACCGCAATAATCGTCATTCCTTCGATCGGTTGCTTGGGCGCGTTGGCGCTCGGGATCATGGCGATCGAAAAACCGAGCTTGGCAGCTTCGCGCAAGCGCTCCTGGCCACGTGGCGCGGGGCGGATTTCACCGGCCAGCCCCACTTCGCCGAACACCACGAAGCCGCGCGGCAGCGGCTTGTTGCGCATCGAGGAATTGATCGCCAGCAGCACGGCAAGGTCGGCCGCCGGCTCGGTGATTTTCACCCCACCGACGGCGTTGATGAACACGTCCTGGTCGAACGCGGCAATGCCGGCATGGCGGTGCAGCACCGCCAGCAGCATGGCCAGGCGGTTTTGCTCCAGGCCCACCGACAGCCGGCGCGCGTTGGGCAAGTGACTGGCATCGACCAGCGCCTGGATTTCCACCAGCAACGGGCGCGTACCTTCCTGCGTGACCATCACGCACGAGCCGGGTACCTGGTTATCATGTTGCGACAAGAACAAGGCCGACGGATTGGAGACCCCCTTCAGGCCCTTTTCCGTCATGGCGAATACACCAAGCTCGTTGACGGCGCCGAAGCGGTTTTTAATGGCCCGCACCAGGCGGAAGCTCGAATGGTTGTCGCCCTCGAAATACAAAACCGTATCGACGATGTGCTCGAGCACGCGCGGACCGGCCAGCGCACCTTCCTTGGTGACGTGGCCGACCAGGATGATGGTCACGCCGGTCTGCTTGGCGGCACGGGTGAGCTGCGCCGCGCATTCGCGCACTTGCGCCACCGAGCCCGGTGCCGAACTGAGCGCATCCGAATACACGGTCTGGATCGAGTCGATCACGGCCACTTCGGGCTTGAGGTCGGCCAGTGTGCCGAGGATTTTTTCCAGCTGTATCTCGGCCTGCAATTTTAAATCGCGGGCGTCGATCATCAGACGCTTGGCGCGCAGCGCGATCTGCGCACCCGATTCTTCGCCGCTTACATATAACACCCGCTTCATGTGCGAAACATTGGCCAGCGCCTGCAGCAGCAGGGTCGATTTGCCGATGCCGGGGTCGCCGCCGATCAGCACCACGCCGCCGCTGACCAGGCCGCCGCCGAGCACGCGGTCGAATTCCTCGATGCCGGTGCCGAAGCGCGGCACGTCGATGGCGTCGATATCGGCCAGCGACAGCACCGGCGCCGTTTGCGCCAGCGCCAGGTGTTGCGGCTGCGAATAGCGGTTGTTGCCGCCCTGCTCGACCACGCTCTCCACCATGGTGTTCCACTGCTGGCAAGCCGAGCACTGGCCGGTCCACTTGGTCGCAATGTTGCCGCACTCGGTGCACACAAAATTGGTTTTTGCCTTGGCCACGGTTATCCCTCTACCACGGCCACGCGCGGCGCCAGCGCGCACATCAGCTCATAGCCGATGGTGCCGGCGGCAGTGGCTACCTCGTCGATCGGCAAGCCCTCGCCCCACAGCACCACCTTGCTGCCAACCGTGGCAGCGGGAATGTGCGTGAGGTCCACCGTGAGCATGTCCATCGACACCCGCCCAACCAGGCGCGTGCGTACGCCATCGACCAGCACCGGCGTATCGAGCGGCGCGTGGCGCGGGTACCCATCGGCGTAGCCGCAGGCCACCACGCCCACCCGCATGGCGCCATCGGCCGTGAAGCGGCTGCCGTAGCCGACCGCGTCGCCAGCGGCGATATCCTGCACGCCGATGATTTCGCTGGTCAAGGTCATGGCGGGCCGCAGGCCGTAGTCGGCTGCCGACTTGCCGCCCGGCGTGCCGCCGTACAGCATGATGCCGGGACGCACCCAGTCGTTGCGCAACAGGTCTTTCAGCTCGCCCTGGCGCAGCACGCCGGCCGAATTGGACAGGCTGCGCATACCGGGCAAGCCGGCCGCGCCCGCCTCGAAGCGGCGGATCTGCTCGGCGATCGGCAACAGCGGATGCTCGGCGTCGTCGGCATTGGCAAAGTGGGTCATCAGGGTGATATTACCCACGCAAGCGAGGGCGACGAGGCGCGCATGGGCGGCGGCAAACGCCTCGGGCTTGAAGCCGAGCCGGTTCATGCCGGTGTTCATCTTGAGATGCAGGTCGAACTTGATGCCGCGCTCGCCCAGGTCGGCGTCGGCCGCTTCCAGCCAGGCCAGTTGCTCGTTGCAATGGACGGCCGACTGCAGGCTGTAACCGGCCATGGTGTGCAAATCCTCGAAACCGAAGAAACCCTCCAATAACAGGATCGGCTTCTTCCAGCCCAGTTCGCGCAGGCGGATGGCGTTGTCGAGTTCGACCAGCGCCAGGCCGTCGGCATCGGCGAAGCCACGCATGGCGCGTTCCAGTCCGTGGCCATAGCCATTGGCTTTGAGCACGCCCCAGGCCTTGGCGCCGGGCGCGCAGGCCCGGACAACCGCCAGATTATGCTGCATGGATGCGATGTGGATGGTGGCAAGTATCGGCCTGGGCATGGGGGTTCTCTGCGCTATCTGTGAAGGCGGTATTCTACCAACTGCGTACCAATTGCGCCCGCCGGCGCACCGCTCAATTCTTGGGGTTACGAACAAAGCGTGGTATAAAGCAAGCCAATATAAGCTTTCAGGCAGTCCAGAATGAATCGTGGTTTTTATACCATCATGTCGGCGCAGTTCTTTTCTTCGCTGGCTGACAACGCATTGCTCTTCGTCGCGATTGACCTGTTGATCAACATGAATTCGCCCGGCTGGATCACGCCGCTGCTGAAGCTTTCCTTCACCCTCTTTTACGTCCTGTTGGCAGCATTTGTCGGCGCGTTCGCTGATTCGATGCCAAAAGGCAAAGTCATGTTCGTCTCCAACCTGATCAAGGTTGGCGGTTGCATGCTGATGTTTGCCCACGTCCATCCACTGGTGGCCTATGCCGTCGTCGGCTTCGGCGCGGCCGTGTATTCGCCTGCCAAGTACGGCATCCTGACTGAACTGTTGCCGGCTGAAAAGCTGGTTGCTGCCAATGGCTGGGTCGAGGGCCTGACCGTGATGTCCATCATTTTCGGCACCGTGCTCGGCGGCGCGCTGGTTGGCGACCGGCTGTCGTCGGTGCTGCTCGGCTTCGACTTCCCCTTCATCGACACCGGCATCGAAACCCCGACCGAAGCCGCGCTGTGCGTGGTAGTGGTGATTTATGCGCTGGCCGCCATCTTCAACACCCGCATCCCGGACACCGGCTGCGTGTATGGCCACCAGCAACGCAATCCTATCAAGCTGATCAGCGAATTCGCGACGTGCTGCGGCCTGCTGTGGAAAGACAAGCTGGGCCAGATTTCGCTGGCCGTGACGACCCTGTTCTGGGGCGCCGCGCAGACCCTGCAATTCATCGTGCTCGAATGGGCCAACCGCACGCTCAAGCTGTCCTATGAGCAAGCCACCAGCCTGGTGGGCGTGGTGGCGATCGGCGTGGCGGTCGGCGCGATCCTGTCGGCGCGCAGCATCACCTTGCGCCGCTCGCTGACGGTGATCCCGGTCGGCATCGCCATGGGCGTGATCGTGATGGGCATGACCTTGGTGAAATCGGTGGCGCTGGCATATCCGCTGCTGGTGCTGGTCGGCTTGCTGGGGGGCTTCTTCCTGGTGCCGATGAACGCGCTGCTGCAACACCGCGGCCACGTGCTGATGAGCGCAGGTCACTCGATCGCGGTACAGAATTTCAATGAAAACCTGTCGATCCTGACCATGCTGGCAGCCTACTCGCTGATGCTGCGCGGCCACATGAACCTGAACGTGATCATCATGATCTTCGGGATGTTCCTGGCGGGGACGATGTTGATGATCTTGCGTCGCCACAAGGCGAATCAGCGTGAGTTTGATTCGGTATCCTTAATTGGAGAAGCGAAGCATTAAGGCAGTTTGCCGTCGCGGCGGTTTTGTGCGGCGCGGTCGTGCCAGTCGTCGGGCACGATGAAGCCGCGCCGCTGCTCCAGCAGCCACGCCCCCTCCTGCCGCAACACCGCCACCATGACCGGGGCGGATACCTGCGCCATCTGGCGCCCCAGTTCTGCTTGCAACGCCTCGCGGTCCATGCCAGCGCCAGTCGGCACCTTCAACGGCGCCAGCCATTGCAGGCGCGGCATGATGCAAAACTGCTCGCCCGGCAAAGCTGCCACTTGCGCCAACGGCATCCAGAACCCTTGGCAGTGCTCGCGTGAAATACCCGGCGTCATGCCTGGTGATTGATCGTACGGATAAAACAGCCAGCCCTTGACCAGCGCCTGCGCCCGGTCCACCGCTTGCGGTAGCAGCGGCTGGGCGGCCGGGTGCCGGGCCAGCGCCAGTTGCTTGTCAAATATCTTGCGCATCTTGGCGCCCAGGGTGTCGGCCAGGTTGGGGCCGATCAGGCCGTTGAAGTCGGCGCCAGCGGTGGCCGCGTCCAACAGATAAAACTTGGTGGCGAATTCCAGGTGTACCAGCGCGGCGCCGTCGCGCAGCAGGAAGTCGAACTCGCCCACGGTGTCGTTGCGGCTGGCGCGCACTTGCAGGCCGTGCGCCACCAGGGTTTGCTGGCTGCTGAAATAGAAGGCCAGCAGCTTTTCCGCGTACAGGCCCAGGCGGGAGTAATGGCGTTCGCCAAGCGCGGCGTCGAGCGGCGCCGGATCGAGATCGAGCGCGGCCAGCCAGTCGGCAACATCTGCCGTTATCGGCCCCAGCGTGGCGATACGGCCCTGCCAGTGCGGCGCGGCGGGGTCGAGCAGATCTGGGGCATCGAGCAACCACGCCAGCGCCCGCACCCGGGGATGATGCAGATGGCCCCAGCGTTGGGCGAACCCCAGCTGGTACGGATCCGAACTGGCCCAGGCTGCCGTCGCGCCGCCTGGTCTGACTGGAGCGCCGCCTTCAGTCGCTAACGCTGGGCCGACCGGAGCGTCGATGCGGCCTTCAGCCGTTCTGGCTGGGCTGGCCGGAGCATCGACGCAGCCCTCGGTTGTCATTCCAGAGCTGGCCGGATCCGTGGCGCAGCCATCAGTCGTTATCCCGGAGTTAGCCGAATTGCTCGCACAGCCATCAGTCGTTATCCCCGAATTGGCGGGAGCGCTGGCGCGACCTTCAGCCGTTATGGCTGGGCTGGCGGTTGCGCTGGCGCGGTCCTCAGTCACGTGCGGTCCTGGCCAGGCACAGGTCGCCCCAGGCTTTGGCCTTGTCTTCGGGTCGTGCCAGCAGGTCGTCCGGGTGGTAGGTGGCCACCACTGGCAGGTCGCCGTAGCGCATTACCTTGCCGCGTGCAGCCGGGCCCATCATCAGGCCCCTGGCGGCGAACTGGCCGAAGGTCATCGCCATGGTGGCGCCGGTCAGCGCCAGTTCGCGGTCGAGGTATGGGCGGCAGGCGGTCAGTTCGTCTGCGGTCGGATTGCGCTGGGCGCCGTCGTCCGTAGCTGGCCGGCATTTGACCAGGTGGGTGACATACACATCGGCCTCGGGTTTGAGCGCGATGGCCTTGAACATATTTTCCAGCAACTGGCCGGCGTCGCCCGCCAGCGGGCGGATCTCGGTTTCATCGAGCGCCGAGGGGCCAGTGGCGATCGCCAGCCAGGCCGCCTGTTCGGGACCACAGCCATTGACGGCATTGCGACGCGTGGCGGCCAGCGGGCAGCGGGTGCAGTTCGAGACGGCCGATTGCAAGGCAGGCCAGTCCATGGCAGCGATGGCCTCGTCGGTGACTGGTTGCGCCGGTTGCGTTGGACGCGGGCGCGGCGGTGGCGGCGTGGCGGCCGGCACATCGTCGAACCAGGCGGTCGATTCATCGTCGGACGCGACCACGGGCGACGTGGCCGGATGCCGGGCTGGCAACGGGGCCGGAGCCGGGGCCGAACCCGATACCTGCTCAGACGCCGGAGCTTGCACAGACGCCGGCACTTGTGCTGGTGTGTGCCCATGTACCGGGCTTGAACTGCGCGCAGGCGAATGTGCGGCAGCGGCGGCATCTGCCACGGCGTGTGCTGGCGCGGCGGCCGTCGCAGCAGGTAACGGCGGTCGCACTGGCGCGGTTGGCGAACCCGGCGTCACCGCCACGGGCGCGTCCATGCCCTCGTCCGCAGCGGCCACACCGGCAGCAGCCGCGTCGGCACCATCGCCCGGCGCCAACGCCGTCCCGGCACTGCGCAACGTCCATAGCGCGCCAACGCCCATTTCCTGCAGAAACACTGCATTGCGGGGAGAGATGCTCATAAGTCGAACCGCATCACGATGGCGTCCTCGCGTAACTGGTTCGCTGCCGGGTAGTAACCCTTGCGGCGACCGATCTGTTTGAATCCGTAGCGCTCGTAAATCGCCAGCGCGCGCGTGTTGGACGGCCGCACTTCCAGCAGTACCGATTCCATGCCGAGTCCGCGTGCGCAGGCCACCGACTGGTTCAGCAGCAGGTGGCCGAGGCCTTGCCCCTGCCGGTCGGACGTCACTGCCACGTTGAGCAGGTGCGCTTCATCGACCATCGGCATCAACAGGAAATAGCCGAGCAGCACGCCACCGTGGTCGCGCAGCACCCAGGCATGGTAGCCGCTGGCGAGCGAATCGGCAAAATTGGCCATGCTCCACGGGTGCGGATAGACGCTTTGCTCGAGCGCCAGCACCTCGTCCAGGTCGGTGCGCTGCATCGGCTCATACACCAGCCGCGCCAGGTCCCACGTCTGCTTCATGCGCCACCCGCCGCTTTGGCAGCATTGATGTCGCGCCGCTCGGCCTGGGTGTAGGCAACCTTGTTACGCAGGTACAGCGGTTGCGCTTCAGCAGCCGTCACCGTGCGGCCGGCAGCCAGCGCCAAACTGGCCAGTTGGGCGATCTGCTCGGCATGCGGCATGATTTCCGCAACATTAGCCGGGGAGCCATCGGCAACACCGGCAAACGCGTCGGCATACGCCGACAAGCCATTGCCGCAAAAGACGGGCGCCCCCTGCGCCTGCACCGCGCCCGGCGCCGACAGCACGGCCGGCTGCACCACCTGCGGCTCGGCCAGCACGGCACCGCCAGCGAAACGATATTGTGCCCAGTACACCTCACCCATGCGGGCGTCGAGTACGGCCAGCACGTCGGTGGCGCCCTGGCGCTGGTGACAGGCCAGGGCCATGGCGTCGAGCGTAACCACCGGCACGACCGGCAGGTTGGCGCCAAAGGCCAGGCCCTGGGCCACGCCGCAGGCGGTACGCACGCCGGTAAACGAGCCGGGGCCGGAACCGAAGGCAACCGCGTTGCAGTCCTTGAGGGTGATGCCGGCTTCGTCCAGCAGCTCCTGGATCATCGGCAAGACCGACTGGGAATGGGTGCGCACGCCAGAGGACGCGCGGCTGATCACGGTGTCGCCGCGCAACAGGGCAACCGAGGCCGCCTCGGACGAAGTTTCGACGGCAATAATGACGGGATGAGCGGAAATTGTAGGCATCCCGCATTTTAACCCGGTACGCCGGTCGGCGCGACCCTGCGTCGGGATGTAAAATACCGGTTTGGACCGCCGAGAACGCCGCCAACACCATGTACAGCATTACCCTCAATTCCGATAACCGCGAGCAAATAGCTGCCGCGCTGGCCAGCGACCGCTGGATCGTCGCCTGCCTGTGCGCCGCCTGGTGCGGCACCTGCGACAGTTATCAGGCCAGTTTCGAGAGCGTGGCCGCGCGCCACCCCGATAAACTGTTCCTGTGGATCGACATCGAAGACCATGCCGACGTCGTCGGCGACCTCGACGTGGAAAACTTCCCCACCCTGCTGATCCAGCACCACGAATTGGTGGCCTTCTTCGGCACCATGCTGCCCGATCCGGCCCTGGCGCACCGGCTGGTGCAGGCGCAAACCGACATCTGCGATGCCGACATGACCGAAATGATCGTCAACAGCGAGGAGCGCGCGCGCTGGCAGCGCGAGTGCAATCTGCGCACGCTGCTGCGCAACGCTCTCGGCTAAATTGATAGTGTCAACGGCAAGCTGCGCAAGCGCTTGCCCGTCAACTTGAACACGGCGTTGGCCACGGCCGGCGCCACCGGCGGCACGGCCGGCTCGCCCATCCCTTCCGGGTGCGCGGCGCTGGCCATGATGACGGTGTCCACCACCGGCGCCTGGTTCAGCCGCACCACCGGATAATCGTGGAAGTTGGACTGTTCCACCTTGCCGTCCTTGATGGTCACCGCGCCAAACAGCGCCGCCGACAGTCCGAACACCACGCCCGATTCCGCCTGCTGGGCGATGAGGTTGGGATTGACCGCCAGGCCACAATCGATCGCGCACACCACGCGGTGCACGCGGATCTCCGAGCCCTCCACCGATACCTGCGCCACCTGCGCCACGATGGTGCCGAACGACTGGTGCAGCGCCACGCCGTGCGCGCGGCTCTCGGGCGCGACGCCGGCACGCGCTACCGCCGCATCGAGCACCGCCAGGTGGCGCGGGTGACGCGCCAGCAGCGCGCGGCGGAACGCCACCTCGTCGCGGCCGGCGGCGTGCGCCAGTTCGTCGATGAAGCTCTCCTTGAAAAACGCGTTGTGCGAATGGCCCACCGAGCGCCAGTAACCGAGCGGCACGGCGCTGTCCACGATCACGTGGCGGATACGCTGGTTGGGCAGTTCATAAGGCATGTCGAACGCGCCTTCGGCCGTGGTCTTGTCCGGCCCCGCCGCCGGCAGCCCGAGGTTGCGCTTGAAGAACTGGTGCGACACCGACCCGCTGGCCGATTTGCAGTCGAACCCGAGCACGTGGCCCACGCCGTCGAGCGTGGCGGAAAAGCGCGCCAGCGCTGCCGGGCGATAGACGTCGTGGCCGGTATCGTCCTCGCGCGACCAGATGGTTTGCACCGGCACGCCATCCATCACGCGGGCAATAGCCACCGCCTGCGCCACCATGTCCACGTCCAGCCGGCGGCCGAAACCGCCGCCCAGCAGGGTCACCTCCAGCGTCACCGCATCGGGCGAAACGCCGGCCGCCTGCGCTGCCGCCTTCACCGCGAAACCGGGCGACTGCGTGGGCGCCCACAGGTGCACCTTGCCATCATTCACCTGCGCGGTGCAGTTGATGGGCTCCATGGCCGCATGCGCGAGGTACGGCGCGCGGTACTCGGCGCCGATGGTCCTGGCCACGTTGCTACCCTTGCCCTCGACGATATCCATATCGCCCGCCTGGTGATAGGCGTGGCCCGCTTCCCGGTCCAGGCTGGCGGCAAAGCCGGCAAACACCGTTTCGCTCGACATGCTTGCGTTAGCGCCGTCGCGCCAGGTGATCACCAGCGCCAGCGCGGCCTGCTTGGCCTGCCACCAGCTGCGCGCCACCACTGCCACCCCGGCGCCGGCGCCGGCCAGGTGCGCGATGGCGCCGGAAAAATCGACCACCCGCAGCACGCCCGGCATCTTCAACGCAGCCGACGAATCGACCGAGGCAACCACGCCGCCGATCACGGGCGCCATGCGCACTGCCGCATACACCATGCCGGGCGGGCGCACGTCGACGCCGAAGACCGCGCTGCCATCGACTTTCGACGGCGTGTCGCGGCGCGGCTGCGCGTGGCCGATCAGCGTGAAATCCTTGGATGACTTGAGGCGCACCGCGCCTGGCTGCGACGTGGCGGCGGCAGCGGCCAGCGTGCCGTAGGCCAGCTTGCGCCCGTCCGCGTGCAGCACGTGACCGTTCCTAGTGCGGCAATCGGCCACCTGCGCTCTCCACTGGCTGGCGGCAGCGGCCACCAGCATGGCGCGCGCGGCGGCGCCGGCTTCGCGCATCGGCAGCCATGCATCCTTGACGCTGGACGAGCCGCCGGTAATCACGATGCCCAGCTCGCGCGCCACCTTGCCCACGATCCAGCGCGTACCCGCCTGGAGCGCACCATTGTCATCGGGGTGGAACGGCAGGCCGTCCTGCAACATGGCGATATTGCCGAAGATGGCGTCCAGCGGCGCCTGCACCAGCCGCACCGATGCCAGCGGCACGTCCATTTCTTCGGCCACCAGCATCGGCAGCGCAGTGTGCACGCCTTGCCCCATCTCGCAGCGCGGCATGGCGATGGTGACGCTGCCGTCCGGTGCCAGCGCCACCCAGCCGTTGAGCGCCACGGCGCCATCGGTCAGCGGCAGCGGATTTGACGCATGCAGGCGCTGGCGCGCGGGCAGCACACCCCATCCCACCACCAGTGCTCCCACGGCGGCGCCGGCGGATACTGCGCCGAACAGGAAACGTCGTCGGGAAAGGTTAGACATGCCAGCGCGCCAGCAAATCTGCAGGACTCAGCGGCTTGCCATACAAATAGCCCTGCGCCAGGCGGCAGCCGTGGCGCAGCAGGAAGGTTGCCTGCTCCTTGGTCTCCACGCCTTCGGCAATCACCGACAGGTTCATGCTCTTGCCGAGCTGGATGATGGCAATCGCGATCGCCTCGTCGTTGGCGTCGGTGGAGATATCCTTGATGAACGAGCGGTCGATCTTGAGCGTTTGCACCGGCAACTGCTTCAGGTACGCCAGCGACGAATAGCCGGTGCCGAAATCGTCGATCGCCAGCGCCACGCCGATCGCGTGCAGGTCGTTGATGAACACCATGGCGTCGCCGGTATTCATGATCACCGATTCCGTCACTTCCAGCTGCAGGCGCTGCGGCGCCAGCCCGGTATCGGCCAGGATGTCGGCCACCAGGTTGACGATGCCGCCGCGCTCGAACTGGCGCGCCGACAGGTTGACCGCCATCTTGGGCACATGCAGGCCAGCTTCCTGCCAGCGGTTCATCTGCCGACACGCCTCGTGCAGCACCCATTCGCCGAGCTGGTTGATGAAGCCCGTGTCTTCGGCCAGCGGAATGAAACGTACCGGCGGCACCAGTCCCAGCTCCGGGTGATTCCAGCGCACCAGCGCTTCCACGCCGATCAGGCGGCCGGTATCGATTTCCACCTGCGGCTGATAGGTCAGGAAGATCTCGTTCTTTTCGATCGAGCGGCGCAGATAGGTTTCCAGGCGCAGGCGCTCCACGCCCTCGCCGGTCATCGACGGCATATAGAAGCTGTAGCCGTTGCGCCCGCGCGCCTTGGCCTGGTACATGGCCACGTCGGCATTGCGGATCAGCATATTGAGGTCGCTGGCGTCGTCGGGGAACAGGCTGATGCCCACGCTGCACGTGACGAACAATTCGTGGCCCGCCACCTGGAACGGCTGGTCGAACATCTGCACCAGCTTTTCGGCCACGTGCGCCGGGCCGTAATGGCTACCCACGTTTTCCAGCAGGACGATGAATTCGTCGCCGCCCAGGCGCGCCAGCGTATCGCCCTCGCGCAGGCGCTCGAGCAGTGCGCGCGCAACCTGCTTGAGCAGCTCGTCGCCAATGTGGTGGCCCAGCGTGTCGTTGACGTTTTTAAAGCGATCGAGGTCGATGAACAGCAGCGCCAGCTGTTCGCCGTCGCGGGTGGCGCGCTGCAAGGCATGCTGCAGGCGGTCGTTGAACAGCAGCCGGTTGGGCAGCGCGGTGAGCGGATCGTGGTGCGCCAGGTGGTCGAGCTTGTCCTGCGACTCCTTGGCGCGGGTGATATCGCTGAACACGCCCACGTGGTGCGTGGCCCGGCCGCGGCTGTCGCGTACCGCGCTGACCGTGAGCCATTCGAGATAAACGTCGCCGTTCTTGCGGCGGTTCCACAATTCTCCCTGCCAGAAGCCGGTGTCCACCTGCTCGCGCCACAACTCGTCGTAGAAGCTTTGTTCGTGGCGTTCCGAGCGCGTGAGCATGTAGTCGCGACCGATCGCCTCGGCCGCCGTGTAGCCGGTGATCTGGGTGAAGGCCGGGTTGACGGTGACGATGGTACCTTGTGCATCGAGCACCACCACGCCGTCGGCAATGTGTTCGATCACGGTGGCCGACAGGCGCAGCTTTTCCTCGGCCTCCTTGCGCTCGGTGATGTCGGCGTACACCCAGATGCTGCCCTCGTTGGCGCGCCGGTGGTCGAGCGCATAGCCGCTCACCATGCACCAGAACGAGCTGCCGTCCTGGCGCAGGTAATGGCGCTCTTCGTTGAAGTAGTTGCCCTCGGACAGAGAAGGATACTGGCGCGCGCCGGCCGACTCGAAATCGAACGACGTCGGGAACAGGATCGCTGTCGAGGAACCGACCATGGCGCCGGGCGCATAGCCGAACAGTTCCTCGCAGCGGCGGTTGACCGAAACGATGTGGCGGTTCCGCACGAACATCACGCCGAACATCACGTTGTCGAGGATGGCGCTTTGCTCGGCCAGCAGCGCCTCGATGCGCATTTCATTGTGTTTGCGCTCGCTGATGTCGGCCATGATGCCGTCCACCCACAGCGGGTTGTGGCCGTCGCCAGCTTGCGGCTGGCCGTTTTCCGCCAGCCAGCGCTCGGTGCCGCGGGCATCGATGATGCGGTACTCGATCTGGTACGGCTTGCCGCTGGCAAGCGCGTTGGCCACCGTGCGGCGGTGGCGCTTGCGGTCGTCGGGCGCGATCAGGTTGGTCCAGCTGTCGGTAGTGCCGCGCATGAACTGCCTGGCCGGATAGCCGGAAATTTCCTCGATGGCGTGGGAGACGAATTCGATCGGGCCGTCGGGCCGGTAGCGGAACACCGCGCCCGGCACCTGGGTGACGATGGTGCGGAAGCGCTCCTCGCGCTGACCGATATCCTCGAACAGGTGCTTGATCGCCACCCGCATCTGTTCCAGCTGCAGCGACAGGCGGCCCAGCTCGTCGCGGCCGCGCACGGTGAGCTGGGTATCGAAATCGCCGCGCGCCAGGCGGTCGGAAAAGCCGGTGAGCTTGCGCAGCGGCCGGATCAGGCGGGCATTGAGGAACAGCACGATCAGCACCAGCGAGACCATCAATTGGGCGGCCAGCACCAGCACGTACGACCATTGTTTTTCACGCAAGTCCTGCTGACTGCGGGCGTCGTCCATCTCGACCGTGATGCGGCCGATGCGCTCGCCGCGCACGGTGATTTCGCGCTCGGCGCGGTAAATATTGCTGGTGGGCTTGCGCGGGGAATCGACGTGCATGAACTGGGTGTCGGCCTGGCCCACCACTTCCACCCGCACCACCGATTTGTCGCGCATGACCGATTCGACCAGCGAATGGGCCGATTCGGCATTCATGTTCCACAGCGACTCCTGCATGCCCAGCGCCAGGATGTCGGCATTGCGTTGCAGCGACTCGTTGAGGGCGATGCGCGCCGATTCCTTCTCGTGCACGCCGATCAGCACGTAGCTGCCGATGGCAGCCGGCACCACCAGGCCGCCGAACACGACTGCCAGCAGCGCGCCATAGATCGACGAACGCGGCAAACCACGCAAAGCCCCGAGCCGGACACGCAAGCGTTCGATGGCCTTACCCATGCACGGACAGACAAGGTAGCGGTATCGAGTGGCGCAAGAGGAAAGGGTTGGGCATCGTCGGAAATGTCACGGTGAGCGTTGCAAAATATTACCTTTCAGAATTATGCACGCAAACCGGCGTCAAAAAACGGTCATGCAAGCAAAAATCGTGACGACAGGCTAATATCGCGGCTCCCTGTCAACATATGGAAAGCTCCAATGACCACTTTTTCGATCTACTCCGCCTCGATTCCAGCATTCAAGCAGATCCTCAACAGCCTGCATAACATCCTGGGCAAGGCCGAAGCGCACATCGCCGACAAGAAGATCGACCCGAACGCCCTGCTGCAATACCGCCTGTTCCCGGACATGCTGCCCTTCACCCGCCAGGTGCAGATCGCCTGCGATTTCGCCAAGGGCGCAGCCGCCCGCCTGGGTGGCCTGGACGTGCCATCGTACGACGACAAGGAAGTGACGTTCGCGGAACTCAAGGAGCGTATCGAGAAAACCCTGGCCTACATCGACAGCGTGCCGCAGGACGCCATCGAAGGCAGCGAAACGCGTGCCATTACCACCGGCAGCGGCGAGAAAACCAAGCACTTCACCGGCCAGACGTACCTGTTCCACTACGCGCTGCCGCACTTCTACTTCCACGCCACCACCGCGTACGACATCCTGCGCCATAACGGTGTTGAGGTGGGCAAGAAGGATTACATCGGTACCTATTGATACTGGAGATACCGGTTTACTTGTTCCGGCGCGGGTAGCCCTGCGCCAGGATGCGTTGCCAGACCAGCTCTTTCTGCTCGGCCGTCATCGATACCCAGTGCGCCACTTCGACCACGGTGCGCCCGCACCCGCGGCACACGTCGTCGAACGTGGTCGAGCATACGGCCACGCATGGCGTGTCCGGGCGTTCGGGCAGGTCGTCATTGCTGCCTGCGCTCATGCCTTGTCAGCCATCAGCTTGTCCCAGCCATCGTGGCCCAGCGCGCGGATGGTGTCCATGTTCTTCTCGAAAATCTCGGACGCTTCCGGGAACGCTTCCACCGCGCGGTCGATGCTCTCTTCGCGCAGCAGGTGCAAGGTGGGATACGGCGTGCGGTTGGTGTAGTTCTCGATGTCGTTCTTGTCGGTGTCGGCGAACTGGTAGTCCGGGTGGAAGCTGGCCACCTGCAGGATGCCGTCGAGGTCCATGTCTTCCAGCGCGGCATCGGCCACGTCGAGGAACTCGTTGTAGTCCTCGAAGTCTTTCAGCACATGCGGGTGGATGATCAGCGTGGTGTCGAGCTTTTCCGGGTCGGCTTCGGCCAGGTGCTCGAGCTCTTCCATAAGTTTTTCCAGCAGCGCTTCCGGCGTGGTCGCTTCGCTCACCACGTAGCGCACCTGCTTCTTGATGTGGACCGCCTTGGCGAACGGACACAGGTTCAGGCCAATTACGGCCTTTTCCAGCCAGTGAACGGTGTCGGCAACGACAGCGTCGTGATCGAGGGCGGGTGCGGAGGTACTCATGGTGCGATTCCTTGTTTCAAACTATGCAAAGACGAGATTGTACGCACTCTTGGAGGCGACCGATACTTCATGCATTTTGCTTCGATCACATCCTTATCTACCGGCAACTATTCCTTATAATGAAGTCACGTGATTGACATAATCCTTGACGCGCATCGACGAGCTTCGTACACTCCACGTTTATTTCATGGTCCACTCGATGTTGGTTCAACAACAGCAATGGAAAACTATGCAAGCACGCAACCGTAACAACTGTCACTCCGCAGCGGCCCTGGCCGCGTTCCTGGCCCTGCTGGCGCCGTTTGCCAGCCATGCCCTCGAACACGACCTCGACGACGCCCACGTTCTGACACCGATTACCGCAGCATCGCTCAGCACCCTGCCCTCCCTGCCGAAAACCTCCATCTCCGACATTGCCGTCTCGCTCAAGGCCAGCAAGCCTGCCCGCGCCGACGACGAGTACCACGAAAAAGATCTCTGGGGCCGCATCCGCAGCGGCTACGCGATCCCCGACCTGAACAGCGAACTGGTCACCCGTCACACCACCTGGCTCAGCACCCGCCCCGACCACATCGCCAGCACCAGCGCGCGCGCTTCGCTGTACCTGTTCTACGTGGTGAGCGAACTGGAAAAGCGCGGCATGCCGACCGAGCTGGCGCTGCTGCCGTTCATCGAATCGGGCTTCAACCCGCAAGCGCTGTCGCGCGCCAACGCGGCCGGCATGTGGCAGTTCGTGCCGGGCACCGGCCGCGACTTCAACCTCAAGCAGGATGCGTTCAAGGACGAGCGCCGTGGCGTGATGGAATCGACCGACGCCGCCCTCACCTACCTGCAGCGCTTGAATGACATGTTCGGCGACTGGCAACTGGCGCTGGCCGCGTACAACTGGGGTGAAGGCTCGGTACAGCGCGCCGTGGCCCGCAACCGCGCCGCCGGCAAGCCCACCGATTTCGAGAGCCTGTCTCCGCTGATGCCCACCGAAACGCGCGAATACGTGCCCAAGCTGCAAGCGATGAAGAACATCATCGGTAACCCGAGCCAGTACCGGGTGAGCTTGCCGATCATCGACAACACGCCCTACTTCACGGCCGTGGACAAGACCAGCGATATCGACATGACCATCGCTGCGCAACTGGCCGAGCTGTCGATCGACGAATTCAAGGCCCTGAACCCGCAATTCAAGCGCCCGGTCATCACCGGCGACGAGCAGACCAAGATCCTGCTGCCTAAGGAAAATGCCGACAAGTTCCACCTGAACCTGGCGCAGTGGGGCAAGGAATTGTCCACCTGGACCGTGCACAAGATTACCAGCGCCAAAGAGAACATCAGCTCGCTGGCTTCGCGCTTTCACACCACCCCCGACGTGATCCGCCAGGCCAACAACCTGCCGCAGCGCTCGCTGCTCAAGGCCGGCTCCACCATCCTGGTGCCGAAAATCGCCACCGGCACTTACACCGACATCGCGCCCGAAGTGGCCGACAACGCCACCGTGGCCTTCGAGACCGAGCGCGCCGTGAGCAAGTCGGGCTACAAGCGCGCCGGCGCCAATGCCGGCAGCAAGTCCGGCCCGGTGTCGCTGGTCAAGGCACGCGTCTCGCGCGACTCGATCAAAACCAAGAACCGCAAAAAAAGCAATTAATATCAACTGAGTCAGCATGAATGACGTGGCAGGCCGCGCACCGGTGCCCGGCCTGTGAAGAATTCTTGCAGTCGCGGCAGACACGCCCTACAATCTCGGACTTGCGTGTCCGGCAATAGCCAACCACACAGTACAAAACAACCCCCCACTGCAGTCGCCCTGCCAGCTCACTGAGCCAGCACGGGGGCGCAGTCGCAATTGGAGTCATTATGGCGTTCCTGCAAGGCAAAAAAATCCTCATCACTGGTTTGCTGTCGAACCGTTCCATCGCTTACGGTATCGCCAAGGCTTGCCACCGC